>Ga0302197_10003260_pt1 | contig 14785 bp, 7 predicted proteins | sample II_Bog_N2_1_FD_193526 | JGI IMG/M metagenome (GOLD analysis project Ga0302197, IMG submission 193526) | Peat permafrost microbial communities from Stordalen Mire near Abisko, Sweden - II_Bog_N2_1 | ecosystem: Environmental > Terrestrial > Soil > Wetlands > Peat | place: Sweden: Abisko, Stordalen...
GCCGTCGATCCCGTAACTTTGCAGCAAATTATTCATCACGATGCCAAGACAACAGAGAAACCACAACCAGTTGTACCTACCTGAGTCAAGCAGATACCTATCCCAACCGATTTCGCAATACGCCATTATACATACGACGCAACCGGCAGATTTGTACCACCGGAATCGAAACAATTTTTGGGGTAAGGGGGAAGCCATATTTGCCTGGATTATCTTTGATTGGCTGGCGTATAGTTCGTTGTCGTGAGGTTGCACTCCTTGGCCACTGACGTAGATACCGTAAGAGGAATCGCTCTGTCGGAGAGGCTGGAGTTTCTCCCGGCGCGACGAATCGGAAAAATGCAGGATACACTGCAAAACTCTTTGGATACTGTTTCCCGGCCTGTCGAGGTTCCCGATCTGAGCGATGAAAAGCTCATGGCGCTATTGCGCGCCGAAGATTCGGATGCCTTGCATGTACTGTTCAACCGGCACTCCAGGCTGGTTTACAGTATTGCGCTGCGCATCTTGCATGATGCCGGCGAGGCGGAGGAGATTGTCCAGGAATGTTTCATGTATATCTATCGAAAGGCATTGTCTTTCGAACCAACCCGGGGCAGCGCGAAAGTATGGATTGTTCAGGTTGCCTATAGCCGCGCACGCGACAGGAAAATGCACCTATCGCGCAGGGGATTTTATCTCCGCACGGATATCGAATCGGACGGGTTGGACGGTACACTGGTGGGTAACGCAGATGTGGAACGGGAGATTGGGGCGAAACTAGACTTCGATCTTCTGCAATGTGCATTCGAGGAATTGACGGAGAGCCAGCGCGAGACGTTGAAATTGTTCTATTTTGAAGACCTCGAACTGAGAGAAATCAGCGAACGTCTTCATGAACCCCTCGGGAATGTACGTCACCATTTTTATCGGGGTCTCGAACGGCTGCGCCATAGCGCAGTGGTTGAAAGGTTACGGAATCATCGACATGGAACGAACTGAAGGACCCGTGGATCACGAGAGGTTCAATAAGCTCTGCGCTCTGGCACAAGCCGATTCGCTCAGCTGCGGGGAAAGATTGGAGCTGGAGCAGCATCTGAAGCTCTGCGCCGCGTGCCGTGAAATCTACGATCAATATTCCGCGATCGGCAAAGTGGGCATGGCCTTCTTGCCGGAAGCTTATGCGCTGACAGAGGAAGCCCTGAGATGGGATAACCGGAAGGCATGGGCAGATATCTCCGCTGCGATTCGCAGCCAGCGAACGCAACAAGTCTTGCCCTTCAAGACAAGCGGGATGCGCCGTGGCTGGAGCCTGATGCCATCGATTTCCGCCGGAAGGCTGGCAATGGCCTCTCTGGCGGCGTGCTTGATTATCGCGTTGACGCTGGGCGCGTATCGCATGGGGCAGCGGAGGAATTTTGTATCGCCTGGGTTGTCAGCAAGCCTGACTCAAAGAGAGCAAAATCCTGTGCCGGAAAAGCGGACAGCTACCGCTTTGCCGGCCGCGCAGACTGAACAGATTTCGGATCTCGACAAACAAATCTCGAATGAGCGCCAGGAGATTGCCCAGTTGCGCGCGGCATTGATCGTGGCGAATGAGAAGGTGGACGAACTGGGAAGCGCGAACGGCAAACGGGAAGTGGATCTTCGGCAATTGACCGGTGAACGCGACCAGCTTGCCAAGCGCCTATCGGACAGCGAAAGCGCATACCGAACCATGCAGACAGATTACGCGAGCCTTCGTGCCGATCATGACCGCTATTCTCTGCATACGGCCTCGCTGGAATCGGAGCTGACGGAACTGCGCGCAACCAATCAGGATCAGCAGCGCCGCCTCAAGGACGATGAACAATACCTGACCTCAGACCGCGATATCCGCGAGCTGATGGGAGCGCGCAAGCTCTATATTGCCGACGTCTTCGATGTGGATAGCGACAGTCACACACGCAAGCCTTTCGGCCGCGTCTTCTATACGCAAAGCAAGTCGCTGGTGTTTTACGCCTTCGACCTCGATCATCAGCCGGGGGTCAAGAACGCCAGCGTATTCCAGGTTTGGGGGCAGAGAGACTTCCAGTCGAACGGGCAATCCCATCCCATGAATCTTGGCATTCTGTATATGGATAGCGAATCAAATCGCCGCTGGGTGCTGCGGTCTGACGATCCAAAACAATTGTCGGAAATTGACGCTGTCTTTGTGACTGTGGAGCCGCATGGCGGCAGCCAGAAACCAACCGGAAAGCCGCTTCTTTACGCGTTGCTGAGAAAAGAAGCGAATCATCCGTAGCGGCGGTCACTTCCAACCGCGATTGGCAACAATGCCCGCGCCTTCCCTGATGGTGTAGAGTTGATCCGCCTTGAGCGCGGTCAAGGACTGATGCTTGCCGTTTGGCCAGCGAACAGAGACGTCGGCCGTGAGCGCGCTGCCCAATCCGAAATGAAGCCGGAAATCATTGCAGGAGAGAAAGCTGGACTGGCTTTGCACTTCTTTCATCTGCTTCGCTGTGCCGGCTAGAATTTCAATGCGCGCGCCGATTGCCGAGCGATTGGAGACCGTGCCCTCCAGCCTGATCTTGATCCAGTGATTTTTTCCGGAAACATCGTTCCTGAACAGCGAAGGCGGCTCGCCCAGATTCACCACTAACATATCAATGTCGCCATCGTTGTCGAAATCCCCGAAGGCCAATCCACGGCTGGAATGCGGCTCCAGAATGGCGGAGCCGGCTTCATCGAATAACTCCTCAAAATGGCCGTGGCCGAGGTTGCGATAAAGCAGGAGCGGGCTCTTGTAAGGTGAGTCGGGATAGCGGTTCTCGAGCTCGGGATAAATATGGCCTGTGGCGACCGGGATATCCGGCCATCCATCGTTGTCGAAGTCCTCAAGGCCTGTTCCCCAGCAGACGAAACGGTTGTCCACGGCCAGGCCGCTCTCATGCGTGGCGTCCTCGAAGACAGCCTTGCCAAGGTTCTTATAAAGTACTGGAAGGTCCCCGCCGAAGTTTGTCTTGAAGATACCCAGATGGCCGCTGCCGTCATAGTCGGCGACAGCTAACCCCATGCCTGCCTGCTCCTGGCCATCCTCGCTATAGGCAACACCGCGCACTCCGCCTTCCTCGCTGAATGTGCCGTCGTGGTTATTCATGAACAGCAGGCTGGGACTGGAATCGCAGGCCACGTAGATGTCCGGCCATCCATCGTCGTCAAAATCGCCGGCAACCACCGTAAGGCCGTAGTTGCTGCGCGCGCTGGAAATTCTCGCCGCCTGGCTCACGTCCGTGAATGTGCCATCGCCGTTATTACGATAGAGACTGTGCTGCCCGAAAGGCAGGCCGCGGGGGCCGCAATTGACGGGAAGGTTAAGAAAGTAGCAGTAAGACTTTTCTCCCGGGCGGGGCGTCTTGCCATAGTCGAAGCCCACGTAATTAGATACAAACAGATCGAGATGTCCATCCCGGTTGTAATCCAGGAACGCGCATCCGGTCCCGTAACGTGTCGTAGAGCCCAGCAATCCGGCCTCGCGCGTTACGTCAGTGAAAGTCCCGTTCCCGTTATTCCGGTAGAGAACGTTTTGCCCCCAATAAGTCAGGAAGATATCGTCGAAACCATCGTTGTTGTAATCGCCAACGCACACGCCGCTGGCCCAGCCGGTCTTGGTAAGTCCGGCTTCCACAGTGACGTCTCGAAACGTGCCATCGCGATTGTTATGGTAAAGACGGTTGGTAACGCCAGGTTCAGGGTCCACGAATCTATTCCCGCCCAGTACCAGAATATCGACCCATCCATCGTTGTCATAGTCGAGAAAGGCGCATCCGCACCCAATCGATTCCAGGATGTAGTCTTTGGGGTTTTGGGAGCCGTAGAGGATGGGGTGATCAATTCCTGCTTTTCGCGCCACCGCGACAAAATGGGCGTTGTAGGGCAAGCCGGATCTCTTGCCCCGCGGCAGAGCGGCGCCCTTGTGCGCGACAACCCCTTGCGCGAATGCCGTGGCCGCCGCGGCATTCAACGTGCTTAACAAAAATGTCCGCCGCGACTGCTTCATTTGTCTCTCCCAAGTTGCGCGATGCCACACTTCAACTTATCGAACGAAGGTTATCATACGCGCCCAGAGTAGTGCGTCTTGAAGGGGAAGGCCGCCGTCCGATTCGTTCGTGGGTCAGTTCGAGTAACCATTCCCTCAGAGGCTAAAGCCCATTTGATATTGCTGGATTTATGTACGGGCTGAAGCCCGTACCCTTCAAACTGACCCACTACCTCCACTTCGTTTTGCTTGACAACACTGGACCCTCGGAGGAAGCTAGGGAGGGTTCTTCACTCCCGCCTCTTGAAAGAAGCAGTTCATGCGTAGGTTAGTGAGTCGTGCCTGAATGGCCTGGGTGAGTTTGACTGTTATGCGCAAGAATTATTTGCAACTATCGTTCTTTTTCCGCAAGCAATTGTTGGCGGCGCTTCTGGTGTTGATGGCGTCGAGCGCAAGCCTGGCGCAGGCTCAGCAGCCGTCCGCGCTTCAGTCCGCGCGCGAGGCCATGGAAGCCAACCAATACGCCGCCGCAGAACAGTTCTATCGCAAGGCGCTCGCACAGGCTCCATCATCCGCCGGAGTGCTGACCGGCCTTGGGCTCAGCCTGCAAATGCAGGGACGCGCGGCAGACGCCATGCGTTATTACTCGCTGGCTTTGAAGCAAGGGTATGTTCCGGAGACTTATGCGCTGCTGGCGGAGGAAAAATGCGCCATGGGCGACGTGGACGGCGTCAGGCCCATGCTAGGAAAAATCTATCGCGAAGAAAGAAAGAATCTTCGCGTCCTCTCCGCGGTAGCTCCATGCTATCTGGATATTGACGAGCCGGTTGAATCTGCGGTTGTCTACCAGGAGATATTGGGAAGTAAAGACTACCCGGCGGATCTGGCGCTCATTCAGTTGGGCAAATCTTATATGCTCAGCGGACAGTTTTTTGCTGGCAAGTTAAGCAAGGCACCCGGCTCGGAACCATTTCTTCAAGCTCTGAGAGAAGCCTCGACCGCGGGGTCTGAAGGAGCGCGTAGCGCATTTCCTCAGGCGGCGAAGCTCTCGCAGTACTTTCAGCCGGATCTGAGCTGGTCCGATGCCGTGGAGCGCTGGCGGCAACACCCGCAGGATATAGCTCTTCTTTACCTGTTATCGATCTTGAGTACCGAAGAGGGCATGCACCAGATCGAGTCGTGCCAGGAGCGTTTTCCCGCTTCGCCTTATCTGGCACAATTTCAGGCGGATATGCTGGCCGACCAGGGACACCCCGACGAGGCGGCGGCGGAGTATGAGCGCCTTATGCGTGAGCATCCCGACCTATCCGAGCTCCGCTACAGCCTGGGATTGCTGCGAGAAAAACGCGAGGAGTGGGAAACGGCTTCAGAGGCATTCCGCCAGCAGCTTGCCGTCTATCCGTTGGATGAGAGGGCCGCGGCGCATCTGAGCCGGTGCATGCTGCGCCTGGAGCAATACTCCGCTGTGAAGGATTTCATCGAGTCCTGGATGCGAAGCGAACATCCGCCCCAGTGGGCAAGCCTGAATCTGGCCGATGCAGAACAGAAATTAGGCCATCAGGATGCCGCTATCCGGATACTGGTCGCAGCAGAGCGGGAGCCCAACCCCGATAAGCTCGTACACTACCGGCTGATGCATCTCTATACGCTTTCCGGCCGCGACGCCGACGCCAAGCGAGAATACGTGCTCTTCCAGGCCGCAAGCCGGAAATGAACGCGTCATTCGCGCCGCCCCTTGGTACAAATAGCCTGGCCTCCCCGTAAACCTCTGTGTGGAGTGTGTACCCTTCGTGTGCGCTCCACAACAGAAGGACATTTCGGAGGCACTATGCAAAAAACGAGAAGTGCGACCTTGGGCCGGGCGTTGCTGCGCGGCCTGTTGAGCATCATTCTCCTCTTGTCTTGCTCTGTTGCTCTGAGAGCACAGTCAACTTACGGCTCCCTCACCGGCACGGTCCTGGACTCGACCGGCGCGGTGGAAGTAGGCGCCAGCGTCACACTCACCAACACCGGAACAGCGCTCAGCCAAACGCAGCCCACCGGTGACACCGGGTTGTATTCCTTTGTGAACCTCGTCCCCGGCAACTATCGCCTCACCGTTGAAAAGCAGGGATTCAAGCGCGTAAACCGGGAAAACATCGTCATCTTCGTTCAGCAGACGACCAGGGTAGACATTACCCTTTCGGTCGGCGGCAAGGACGAAACCATCACGGTTACCAGTGATGTTCCGCTTCTCCAGGCGGAGACATCCTCGCTGGGCCAAGTGGTGGAAACGCGCAACGTCGATGAGCTTCCGCTCAATGGCCGCAACGTCTTCTCACTCGTCGAAGTCGCTCCTTCGGTAGTCATGCAGGGTCAGGCCGGCGCCACGGCGACCGGGCAGAACCCATTCTCCTGGGGCAACTTCCAGATCGGCGGCGCATTCGCCAATCAGAGCGCCGAATACTTGGACGGCCAGCCGCTCAACATCGGCTACATCAACCTGCCCATCCTGATTCCCACTCAAGATTCGATAGGGGAATTCAAGGTTCAGACCAACAACATCGGCCCGGAGTGGGGCAAGGTGGCCGGCGGCGTGCTCAACCTGAGCACCAAGAGCGGAACCAACACCTTCCACGGCGAGGCTTATGAGTACATCCGCAACAAGGTGTTCAACGCCAACGACTGGTTCTCCAATAACGGCGGCCTCAAGAAAGCGCCCTGGATTCAGAATCAGTTTGGCGGCAATGTCGGGGGAAGAGTTTGGAAGGACAGAACCTTCTTCTTCTACAGCATTGAGGGCTACCGCCTGCGCTCCTCGGCAAATTTTCTAGATACGGTTCCCACGGATGCAATTCAGTCGGCTGTAGCCAGCGGCGGCCCGGTCGATCTGACCAATCTGGCAGCCGACCCCAACGTCAACATCAAGGCCATCGTGGACCCCTGCGGCGGCAACATCACCAATACCCCCGGCGTGCTGGGAAATGCCGGCTGCGCCGTGAATAGCTACACGCCCAAACAATTCGCCGGCACCAGCAACTGGCTCACGATTCCGGCAAACCGCCTCAATCTGACGGCTCAAAAGTTGTTGCCGATCCTCTTTCCTGCCGCGACCGACAAAACCAAACAGACGAACAATTTCGTCAGCAGTTACGCTCTGGGCGGGAATCAGAACCAGAACATCGCCCGCATCGATCAAAAAATCAACGACAAGCAGAATATCTTTGGCCGGTTCAGCCAATGGAACAACCTGAATCAGCCCGAGGATCCCGAAGGCAAGGGTCTCTGCAAGGATCGTTGCACCGAGACCATGACCTCCAAAGGCCTGGCCATTGGCTACAACTACATCTTCACACCGAGTGTAATCGGGAACCTGGATGTGTCTGCCAGCCGCTTCAACTACCTGCGCACTCCCAAGAACTCGGGCTTTGATTTCTCCACCATCGGTTGGCCGGCAGCGTTCAACGGTGAGCTCTCTGCCTCGGAGAGAACCCCCCCGACCATGGTTATCCAGGGTGAGTCCGACGATCTGTCCAGCAGCCAGGGACAGAGCTATATCGTCGATCACGATACCCAGTACTGGATAGCGCCCTCGGTCACCATTTTCAGGGGACGTCACAACTTCCAGACAGGCATCCAGTATGAAATCACCCTGGACAATTACGCCCAGAGCAACATCATCAGCGGCTGCATCGGCTTTGGCGGATCCTTCACCGAGGACTACAACACTACCGCCAACCCCACCGCATCCGGTAATGCTCCGCTGGGTAACGGCAATCAATTTGGTCTCGCCGACTACCTGTTGGGATGGGGCGGCAGCGCGGGCCAGCAAACCGGCAACCACTTCTTCGGCACCGCTGTGATTCCCAACCTGGTGCTGGGCAAGCAGACGATGAGCGCCGTCTTTTTCAACGACACCTACCATGCCAGCTCCAAGCTGACACTGAACCTGGGACTGCGTTATGAGTACCAGAGTCCGTGGACAGAGCGGCATAACCGCCAGACGTACTTCGATCCCACCGCGGTTGATCCGATTGCCGCCAGTGGCATCGGATCAACGGGTGGACCCACCACCTCAGTGCTCGGTGCCGTCGGGCTGGTAGACACTCCTGGACACACCAGCCGCTACAACCTTGATCCCAACCGGGTCGGGTTTGCGCCGCGCGTTGGCTTCGCCTATTCCATCAATCCCAAGACCGTGGTGCGCGGTGGCTACGGATCGTTCTGGATTCCTCTCGACGCCAGTTGGGCAACCAATCCACTCAACGATCCGGCCAACTCCATCTCCACGGCCTACACCGGAAACAACGGCAGCGTCCAGGTTCCCACCAACACGGTGCAGACCCCCTGGCTCAACTTTGTCGCGCCTCCCGGAAACGCCATCAACACTGCCACCGGCTTGCCGCAGATTGCCCTCGACGAAGAGGGCGCTTCCAACCCCACCTTTGAGAATCCACACTACAGCTACGGCTACATGCAGCAGTACAACCTCGATGTCCAGCGCACTCTCTGGGGCGGATGGTTCGTCGATGTCGCCTATGCCGCCAACAAGGGCACGCATCTGCCTGCCTACAACCTCGAGGTCGGCCAATTAGGCGACAACTACCTCGCCCAGGCGGCGGTCCAAGCGGCTGCGGCGAACGGCTTGGCGTCGGCCGCGGCTATTGCCCAGCCGGTCGCCAATCCGTTTGCCAAAACCTCGGTTGCGGGCAGCTCGATGGCTACAGCTCAAACCACGGTCGGCCAATTGCTGAGGCCCTTCCCGCAGTACAACGGCCTGCAATATGCCGGTGCGGGAGCCTTCGCCAGCAACTACAACTCGCTTCAGGCTACCTTGCAGAAGCGCTTCAACGGCGGCGGAACATTGCTGGCTGCTTATACCTGGGCCAAGCTGCTCAGCAACACTGACACCATCACCTCCTGGCTCGAGACCGGCGGCAAGGGCGGCATTCAGGATGCGAACAATCTGCGCGGCGAGAAGTCGATCTCTTCACAGAACGTTCCGCAGCACCTGATTGTCAGCTATGTGCTCGACCTCCCGTTGGGCAAGAACAAGAAGTTCTTGAGCAACGACTCACCCTTGGTTGACAAGGTGGTGGGCGGCTGGGGAATTGACGGCGTGACAACGCTGCAAACCGGCTTCCCCGTCAACATCAGTTCGGTCGGCAACAACGCCAACTACTACGGCGCTCCTGGACTGCGTCCCAACGTCGTCGCCGGCTGCAAGAAGGCAACCAGCGGCAACGCCAAGGCTCGCGTGTTGAACGGTCTGAGTGGCGGAAACGGATGGATCAACCAGGCGTGCTTCACGACGCCGGCGGCGTACACCTTCGGCAACGAAGCACGCGTCGATTCAACTCTGACGGCGGACGGCATCGCCAACTGGGACTTTGCCGCCTTCAAGCACACCACGTTTGGCCCCCGCAACAAGATCGGCTTCGAGTTCCGCGTCGAAGTCTTCAACCTCTTCAACCGCGTCCAGTTCAACCCCCCAAACAACACCTCTGGCTCCGGCACATTAGGCGTAATCAAAGGGGATATGAACAATCCACGCCTGGTGCAGTTTGCCGGGAAATTCGTATTCTAATCGCTGCTTCAACCGCGAGAGTGCGGCATCAAGCCGCACTCTCGCGCTAGGTTTCTGACAACTTGAAGTTGTACCAAAGCTGGGTGCCCCAGGTCCCGATTTTGGGACCTGGGATAGCACGATACTCAAGGAACAAAATCATGCCTTCAGATATCTAGGGTGATTCCACAATTGCTGTGCCTTAGGACCTGAATCGGTACAAGCGTTTTCCTGACAGTTGTGGAAGTCGCGCCCGGTTTGCAGAAAATTATTCACTGCTGGCGCACAATGCAAGTAGGAGATTCGAGATGGGCAGGATAGCGGGTACGGCCAACGTGTCGAATGAGGCGCGAAGTGAAACAACGGCCCAAGAAGCACCCCCCTACCCCCCTATTTCCTGTGAAACTGTGAGACTGTGAACTTTATCGCATCGTCTGTTCGGTATAACTGTTCATAATGGTTACTGCAATCCGGGAGAATGCCCTAAAAAGCTAAATTAGCGCCGCGAGCCGCGGAAGCCGCTTCCAAAGCGGAAGAATGCTGAAATAGTGCATAATCTAAGCATCCAGGCACATCCCTCGGTTTTTGTGCCAGGGCTAAAGCCAGTACCCTTCGGGGATTGATAAAATGAGAGAGCTATGACCAGAAAGCTTTTTTCAGGACTTGTGTTTGCCGCGTTGCTTGCGGCAGCCGCCTTGAACGCGCAGCAACCTGCGACCCCGCAGCCCGCTCCTCCGGCGCAGGCTCCGGCAGCCCAGCAGCCGGCTCCGCAGCCCACCGGAGACCAAACGGGACAGCAGGGGGACGCGGACTTCTCGAAGCCCATCCGCCTGGGCGTCAACGAGGTCAACCTCATCTTCACCGTCACCGACAAGCACGGGCACTATATTCCCAACTTGCAGCAGAGCGACTTTGCGCTGCTCGATGACGGCAGGGCGCCGGCCAAGGTGAACAGCTTCCACCAGCAGATCAACCTGCCGTTGAGGGTGGGCATCGTCATCGACGCCAGTACCTCGATTCGCTCGCGCTTTCAGTTCGAGCAGCAGTCGGCCACCGAGTTTCTGTTGCAGATTCTCAAAGCCAAGAGCGACCGTGCCTTCGTGATGGGCTTTGATGTGACGCCCAGGGTGATGCAGGATTGGACCAACAATATCGACGGCCTGGAGACGGGCATCAACCGGCTGCGCCCCGGCGGTGGCACGGCGCTTTTCGATGCCGTTTACACGGCCTGCCGCGACAAACTGCTGGACGAGGCGCGCGGCAAAGAGCCGGTGCGCAAGGCGATAGTGCTGATCTCCGACGGTGATGACAACCAGAGCCGCGTCTTTCAGGACGAGGCGATCAAGGAATGTCAGCGGGCAGAGACAATCGTCTACGCCATCAGCACCAATTGGACGCCCAGCCGCGGCAAGGGCGACCAGGTGCTGAAGCAGATGGCCGAGGATACCGGCGGGCAGGCGTTCTTTCCGCCTTCGGTCGAGGAAATGTCTACCAGCTTTCATGGCATCGAAGAAGAGCTGCGCAGCCAGTACGCTCTGACGTATACTCCGGCCGAATTCAAATACAACGGCGCGTTCCGTCCCATCTATCTTTTCTGCCATGATCGGCGCTACCAGACGCGCGCCAAGAAGGGCTACTTCGCGCCGAAGCAGTAAAGATAGTAATACCGAACTGCTGCTTTTAAGGGGCGTGGCTTTAGTTAGAGCCGCGCCCCTTGGCTGTTTTGAGGGCTTCGGAGGGATGGGTGTCTCCGGCCCAGACTGAAAGCTTTTCTCCAAGAATTCCTCCATTTTTTCCACTTTTTGAGTTGAAGCTCGCCGCGCGTTCCGTTTCAGGAAACTTCCCCGATTGATTTTCCTCATTTGCCCCACCCTGCCGATTCTTTCCGTTCTCCTCTCACCTATTTCGCCGGATGCACGATGAAATGGAGGTACGCCCCAGGAATTCTCCATGGGGCTCATACAGGGGCTTGTGGCTGTTCTACGGCGTGCAGCCGTTAGAAGGCGCAGGCGTCCCGGGAGTGCGGTTCTTCGAGGCTGTCAGCCGCATAGGACTGCGAGAAGGACAGGAATCGGCCAGGCCGCGAATGGACTGTGCGGACAGGGGGAAACAAGGTGATCCGGCAGGCGATATCGTGCGACATCTGCGGAACGGAGAAGAAGCAGACGAACCACTGGTTTGTGGCCTATGACCAGGGAGGGGAATTGCGGGTGAGCGGGTGGAACACGCGCAACCGGCTGCGTCCAGGGTCGAAGCATCTCTGCGGTCAAACCTGCCTGCACAAGTTGGTGGACGACTTCATGGCAAAAGCCTTGGCGACGCGTGTGCCCAGGGCCGCTGAAAACGATGCCGAGGAGAAGGTGATGGAGCAGGCCACAAGAGCCGACGCCAGCCTGACCTCGGACGCCGCCTATGAGGAATTCGAGTCTTCAGCACGGCTGATTCCGACACCTGAGCCGGCCAAGCCCGCGTCGCCTACGGTTCCTCATACGCCTTTCTCGGCCAAGCCCGTGGCACTCGCGCACCCTCCGCTTCGGATGCCTCTGGAACTGGTTGCCGTGGCATCGGCGAAGGCGCGCGAGAGCGAAGAGGTCGCCGTCAATGAACCGCCCCGGTACGCTTCGCGTAACTGGCACGCCGCGGCATGGGAGCGCGAACGGGAGCGCGAGATGCGCGCCGGAGAGCGCCATCCGGGCATGGCTGCCCGACGCCGCAACGCTTCATAGCCAACAAGAATGTGAGGATGCCATGTGGTTGGATTTGCTGTTGATTCTTCTGGCTGTTTCGCCGTTGATGCTCTTGAGCCGCTCCCGCTGTCAGAACCCAGGAAACACGCCTGGCGCAACACGCGAGGCGCGGCCTATGGCGTGGCCGGTCCCGCACTGAGCAGCGCCAGCAACCCGGCCTCATCCAGCACGGGAACCTGGAGTCCGCGCGCCTTGTCGAGCTTGGAGCCGGCGTCCTCGCCGGCCACCACATAGCTGGTCTTCTTACTGACGGAGCCTGCGGTTTTGCCGCCAGCGGCCTCAATTCTGGCCTTGGCCTCGTCGCGGGTGAGCGTGGGCAGCGTGCCGGTCAGCACAAAGGTCAGCCCCGCCAACTGGGCCGAGCGCTGCTTCTTCTCGGCGGTCATGTTTACCCCGGCATCCTTCAGGCTTTGGATCAGCGCCAAGTTAGCCGGCTGCGCGAAAAATTCCAGTATTGCCTGCGAGATGCGCGGACCGACTTCTTCCACGCGTTCCAGTTCTTCGGCGGTTGCCGCTTCCAGCGCTTCGATGGAGCCGAACTCCTCGGCGAGTAGTTCCGCAGTGCGTTCGCCGACAAATCGAATGCCCAGGCCCATCAGTACGCGGGCCAGTCCGGCACGCTTCGAACTCTCAATTTCAGCCAGCAGCGCACGCGCGGATTTCTCCGCAAAGCGGTCGAGGTTGGTCAACTGCTCCTCGGTCAGCGTATAGAGATCGGCGACGCTCTTTACCAGGCCGCGATCGGCCAACTGCTGCACCACGGCTTCGCCCAACCCTTCGATGTTCATCACTCCGCGCGATGCGAAGTGGAGCAGAGTCTCGCGCAGCTTGGCCGGGCAATCGGCATTGACGCAGCGAAAATCCACTTCACCCTCGGCGCGGACGACTGAGCTTCCACATTCCGGGCAAACCGACGGAAAAACAAAAGCAGCTTCTCCGCGACGATGTTCTGCGTCTTCGAGAACCTCGACGACTTTGGGAATCACGTCGCCGCCGCGCTCGACGCGCACCCAGTCGCCGAGCTTGAGGCCCAGACGCTCGATGAAGTCGGCGTTGTGCAGAGTGGCGCGGCTGACGGTGGTGCCGCCGATGAAAACCGGAGTCAGTTCAGCCACCGGGGTAAGCTTGCCGGTGCGGCCCACCTGCACGGTGATGGCGTTCAATTGCGTGATGCCGGAGCGCGCGGTGAATTTGTAGGCGATAGCCCAGCGCGGCGCGCGACCGGTCGAGCCAAGCCGCTGCTGCGTGGCATGAGAATCGACCTTGAGAACAACCCCGTCAATCTCGTAAGGCAGAGTGGCGCGGCTGGCTTCGGCGTCGTCGATGAAGGCGGTCATCTCTTCGACCGAGGCGACCAGCTTTCGTTGAGAATTGACGCGGAAGCCGAGAGCGGCCAGCGCATCAAGCGTTGCGCGTTGGCCCTGCGGCCAGTAATCGCCCTCGACCAGCAGAAAGTAGGCGTAAAAATCCAGGCGGCGATTGGCCACGATGGAGGGCTCGAGCGTGCGCAGGGTTCCGGCGGCGGCGTTGCGCGGATTGACGGCTGGGGCCAGGCCTTGCTGCTCGCGCTCTTCGTTCAATCGCAGAAATGCGGCCTCGGGCATCACTGCTTCGCCGCGAACTTCAAAGGTCGGCGGCAGGCGGAGTTCTCTCAGCTTCTCTGCCGGAATGGTCAGCGGGACGCTGCGAATGGTGCGGATGTTCGTAGTGACATCCTCGCCGATCTGTCCGTCGCCGCGCGTGATGCCTGTGGTGAAGCGCGCGCCACCAGCTTCCGCAGGCTCGTAGCGAAGGGCCACGCTGAGGCCGTCCATCTTGAGCTCGGCCACATACTCGACAGGCAGCGAGCCGGCCAGTTCGCGGCAGCGTGCCTCCCATGCGGCCAGCTCCTCGGCCGAGTAGGCGTTGTCCAATGAGAGCATGGGGCGCGAGTGCGGCACCTTGCGAAAACCCTCGGCCGGTTTGCCGCCCACGCGCTGGGTGGGCGAGTCGGGAGTCACGAGTTCGGGGTGCTCGGCCTCGATGCGCTTGAGCTCGTTCATCAGCGCGTCGTAGGCGGCGTCGGTGATCTGAGGCGCGTCGAGAACGTAATACAAGTGCTCGTGGCGGCGCAGTTCGGCGCGCAATTCCACGATGCGTTTTTCTTCCAGGTTTTGATCCGAGAAAAGCGCGAGATTGTCGGTTTCGCCCATGGGGAAAATTATAGGGGCTGGCAGCAGGGTAGTATGGTTTGCAGACTGTTATGGAACCCATTACTCACTTTCTGACCGGAGCCTGCATCGGCAGGGCGGGGTTGAATCGCAAGACGGCTTACGCCACACTGGCGGCAGTGCTGGCCGCCGAGGCTGCCGACATCGACGTGTTCTGGGGGCTGGCTGGGCCGGTCGAAGAACTGAAGCACCATCGCGGCATTACGCACACTTTTATCGCTGTGCCGGTGGTGGCGGCTGCGGCGGTGGGCTTGGTGTGGGCGATTGACCGCCTGGTGCAGGCGCG
>Ga0302197_10003270_pt1 | contig 14762 bp, 11 predicted proteins | sample II_Bog_N2_1_FD_193526 | JGI IMG/M metagenome (GOLD analysis project Ga0302197, IMG submission 193526) | Peat permafrost microbial communities from Stordalen Mire near Abisko, Sweden - II_Bog_N2_1 | ecosystem: Environmental > Terrestrial > Soil > Wetlands > Peat | place: Sweden: Abisko...
GATTGAATAACGTGTCAGGGCATGACCTCACGGGCTGCGGAAAAACTCGGCGAAGCCTCAAGAAGCGTCAGGGCACGACTTCAGTCGTGCCGCTTGTTCAGCAAGAAGATGTTGGGCGTTAGCCCCTGCGGTCGTTCGTTATCAGTAGTTCACAATTCCGCAGCGGCTAAAGCCCACTTGATTATGATGCATATGCGGCACGACTAAAGTCGTGCCCTGACGCTTCAGATCTCCCCAGAGACTTATCTTGCAAGACGCTTCTATGCTGTCTCGCTGGCTTTGTCCGACGGCTCATCAAATCGGCTCCAGCGTCCGCGCCTCTCTTTGCAGAACTTCTCCCGCTCCTCCGGCGTCATCCGCTCCCAGCGTTCGCCGCAGCGGTGGCGGCCTCGAGCGTGACCGCCGCCGTGATGGCCAAAGCCGCCAAAAAGTATCCGGCAGAGAATCAGCAGCCCAAGAGCCTGCCAGAAGGTAATCATGTGCAACCCAAAGATCGCCGGCACGAGCCAGTTCCACAGATGCATCACCACTTCGCCGAAGATCACAACCAGCAACACCACTGCCGGCGGCGCCACAAAGAAAATCCATTTGCGTTTCATAATCTCATCCTCACTTCCTGTTCAACTCGTCGTAAATCGTCTGCAATCGTTCGCGCAGAGCCAGCACCGCGTAACGCTTGCGCGAGAGCAGCGTGTTGACGTTGATGCCGCTCTCCGCCGATAACTCCTTGAAGCTGCGCCCCTCTACTTCGTGAGCTAAGAAAACATCGCGCTGCTCGCCGGGCAGCCCGCCCAGCGCAAGCTCAAGTTCCTCCAGCAGCACGCTGCGGACAAAAAGCGCTTCAGGCCCCGCATCCGGCGATGGCAACAGATCTTCGATCCTCAAGAGATCGCCGTCTTCGTCCGTCACCGCCGCATCGCTGAAGTTCTCCGGCTTCTTTTTCCGGAAAAGATCCGTGATGCGATTGCGCGCAACCTGAAAGAGCCAGCCAGTCAAATAGTCGATTGGAGTCAGCAGCCGATTGGCCGCCACCAGTTCATAAAAGACCTCCTGGACAAGATCCTCCACGTCGGCTTCGATCGGCACGCGCCGGCGGATGAAGTTGCGCAGCCGCGATCCTTCTCTGGCGATGACCGCGGAGATTCGACGGTCTTGCTCGTTGATCGCAGCGATGCTCAAAGTCTCTTCCATCCATTCCTGTAGACGAAAGGCGATTGCAAATATTGCAGAGACTGTTTCAAATGCGGGTTTTGTATCAGGGCACGACTTTAGTCGTGCCGCAATTTCAGCACAATCAACGGGCTTTAGCCCCTGCGAGTGTCATCTCTCCGCGTGCCGAACACTCGGCGGATTCGTCAGACATTGCCTGGCCCCGGAGGAAATGTGGGTTTCGCTGCTAAGATCTGTGCAAAGATTCCTTTAACGAATTAGCTCTGACGAAGAAAAGCCCGGCAGCAGCCGGGCTTTTTCCTGCGCCAATCTTCAAATCAGCGCTTAAAGCTTCTCGTAGAAATCGCAAACGGAACACGAGATGTAGACGCCACCCGGAACGCCGCGTTCGCGGTCCTTTACGCGCTTGACGATGCGCGTCGGCTTGCTGCACTTGGGACAGTCTGTCGACTTCGTCGTGTCCATTTCCTTCTTGCGGTCACCTGTTTTTGCAATCTTGGCCATCGGTCGGGTATTTCTCCTTCTTCGGGTGTCTCTGCACACACGCGCAAACTCAAGCGGTTTTCCGATTGCTGCATCCCGAAACCATTGCCCTCATGTGGATTTTTCCTTAAGAAAAAGCCACCTTTGATGGGGCCGGTCAAGGTATATCGATCGGAGAACCGCTTCTCCCTGCGCGCGGCTTCAACGTCGCGGTCTTCGGGCGGCCTTTCACACAAAAACAAAGCAGCCGGACTCGCTCTTTCCAGTTTACATCAGCGCTGCCTGCATCGCGCCGGATCGCAACGCCTCAGGGCGTCTGGCCGGCAGACGCCGGAGCAGACTGCGGCTTGGCCGGCCCAGGCTGCGAGGCATCCGGGGGTGAAGGCTGGGCTGGGGCGCTCGATGGCTGCGTTGCGGCCGGCGGCTGGGCATCGGGCTCGCCGTCAGGATTGTCGCCGGGTTGCGTCGCGGGCTTCGGCTTGGGGAACTGCACCGGTCTCATCACGCCATTTCGATTGGTATCGGCGGGCAGCGTCTCTCCCGGATTGCGCAGCGTCGGCGGAGCAGCCGGGGCCTGCGTATCCGGGTCGCGCTTGGCGTCGCCCATTTCGACATTCTTCGTATGGGTCACCTCGGCCTCGAGCGGAGTGCCGTCGGTCCGCATCAGCCCCTCCACCTCGTTCTTGGTGAAAACGACGGGCCTCTCGCCCATCTTCGCCACTTCCAGGCGAATCACGCTGTTGCCGTTGATGCGGACAAAATCCACCTCCGCCGGTGGCTGGCCATAGATCCACTCCTCGAAGGGCGTCTGCCCCTCGCTCTCGCGAGTCTTGTGCTCCGGCTGCCCCTTGGCATACAACACCATCTCGGTCGACATCCCCACCAGTACCGTGTGATTCAGGATTGCGTCCTTCAGTTTGGCGGGAAGTGTGTCGGTGAAGGCCTGGATGGGGGTCTTCACGTCAAACGAGATCAGTGGCGCCAGCAGAGCCTTCACCTCGGCTCCGGTCAACTCGGGAACATGGCCATTAAAGGCAAGGGTCACTCGCGCGCCCATCGGCTCCTGGCCGTCTCCCTGGATCACGGGGTTCATTGCGGGCCCTGTGCCGATCTGGACGTGACGCAGAAAGCGGTGCTTCGGATCTGGCCCGCCGTTCAAGTCAAAAATCAACTTTGAATGGTCAATCTTGACGTCCGTGAGCACCACTCGGTCACCCGGCTGGGCCGAGAGTCCATCGCTGATGACCATGTTCAGATAGTTTTCCCCGGCGGGATTCAGCTTGCCGTTGGCTGTCAACGTCAGCCCCCTGTGGCCCCGCGGAATGGGACGCATGGCAAAGCCCTGCTCCGCCTGCAGCAGCCTAATCAGTTCCAGCCGCGTCTTGGCGTCGAGCTCTGAGTTGGTGAGCGGAACGTGCGTGGGCGTGATCTGCTGATAGCGCCGGTCCACCGACGCATTATTGCTATCAGCGCCGTTGGTCACCGTGCCGGTGTGCGTGTCGATGGTGACAACCTGTGCCGCGGCCATTCCCGCAACCATCAGCAGCCCAGCGGCGCACCATCCCGCCCCGCGCCGGAACCATCTCCTGCGGCGGCCAGTGAAGACCACTTCAGGAACTGGCGGCATCTCCTGAAGGTGTGATGGCCAAGTCATGGGGACCTCCCATGCACGCGAACAGCATTCAAGCAAAAGATACCCCTCTTCGAGGAGGAAAAGCAAATGACCGGGGGAGTGGCGCCGCTTCCGAACGGGCGACAGTCCACATCTGCGCGCTTGCTCCAGCACCTTGGCTTCAATTCCATTCCCGCTTACTGTTACTGAATGACGCTGAGAGCCATGTTTGCAGTGTTGCGGGATTCCCCCCGTTCCGCAGGATTGGCGATTATCGAATCGAGTTTGTCCTTAATCTGAATCACTGCGCGAGGTCCGATCTTGCCGCAAGCTTTGATTGCTGCATTTCGCAGCTTTCCTTGGGGAGATATATTCGCAAGGTCAACAATCTCCTGTACGGCTTTCTCCGCAAGGTATGGGTACGCAATTTCGTCGATCAGAGCCGCCTTGTGGCTATCGTCCATTCCAGGCTTATTGAGGTACGCCAGTACTGCGTTCTGCGCATCCTGATCATTTGGTCGGGTACGAGCGAGTTCCCCAGCCAAATGTATTCCGAAGTCGTCCGAAACATCCGTCTTCTGCAAAGCGTCGATCAAGGCAGCGGTCTGTTGACCAGCCGGCTCTATTATGCTGAGCGCCCTCACTGCAGCGCCGCGGGATTCTGACGTTTCGGTCGTGTTAGCTTTGATCGAATAGAGCTGATCCCTTATCGGGTTGACTGCGCGCGGCCCGATCTTTGTGCAGGCCCTGATTGCCGCATCCCGAATCCTTCTGGATGGAGGGGCATTGGCCAGAGTTACGGTTTTTTGTGTGAGGATCTCCCCAAGCTGCGGGTAACCGAGAGATTCGATCAAATCCGCCTGATGGTTATCGTCCATCCCGGGCTTATCGAGATATGCCAAGATTGCGTTCTGTGCGCCTTCATCCTTAGGCCGAAGAAAAGCTAGACTTCGCACTAAATCTCTTCCAAATTCATCTGAAACGTCAGCTTTCCCTAGGCTGTCTAACAGGGCTGAGAAGGCTTCGTCAGGGGGAGTGGGGCTGAGTGTGTTGATTGCAAGCAGTGTTCCTTTTCGCAGGTAAATATCCTGCTCGGACAAATGCGAATACACGTCTGGAAGGATAGATGCGAGTTCGATTGCGCTATTCGGACGCCTCGCAAGAGCGTAAACGACGAAGAGAGCATTGTGTCGCAATTCCTGGTCCGGACTCTGTAAATACTTTTTTATTAGCGGCAAAGCAACCGCAACATCTGCTTGCGAGTCACCGGCGTGGCTATCGAGCATATTGGTGAACTTTGACGGGTCTGCGGGTCTTGTCACCGACAGGGACGGTAAAGACGCCAGGGCATCCGCGAAAGACTCTTTCGCGCCAGTTGACTGCTGCGCCCAGCCAGTGAGGCATAGGAGCAAAAACAAGACGGAGTGTCGCGCTAATCTCATTGGGCTCCTCGCTATTTACTGCGCTCTGATGGGTGTGCCGCCGGGCAGCGTGGATGGACCAGTCAAAGGGTAAGAAGGTCCACCCGTTAGACAATAAGTTAGAGTCAGAAGGCTAGGGTTTTGTGGGGCGGTGTAGAACGCAACGACCGTACCGTTCACCGTAATTTGGTGCGAGGGATAACACGTTACCCCTCCGGAGACGAAGACTTGACCTGTGTACGCTCCTTCCGTATTGTTCACTGTGGTGGACAGGTTCCATTTAATGTAAGGCTGCAGTATGCCAGCGGGCGTTTGTTCCAGCGGATTCGAGGCCTGACCGTTGAAGTTAACATTAATATTACGTGAAGTCGGGGTAGTTGATCCAGATGCGTGGTTTCCCTCCGCTCCAAATACTGCCTTGCCCTCGTTGTTCCAGAGATGGCGATCAAGGATATATCCATCGTAATCAGCGTCGGTGATGTACCTCCCATTTGCCGGGGAACCAAAGGAGAACTGATCCGTATAGCCGGTATCGCTAGATGGGTCCACGGACACTCCGGTGTTTGGGTAGAGCATAATGTACTGCTCCGTTCTATAGGAATACGGAGACCCACCTGTCATGGGGTCGCCTTGCCTGTCCCCGAGATAAAGATAACCTGTCGTCAGCGAACAGCCTGTTGGTGCTGGACCGGAGATATGATCCTGAGGTATGTATGCGTTGTAATCAACAATGAACTGCGGATCTGTTGGCGGCGGCGGTGCTGGGGGCGGTGAACCGCCGTCGGGTGGCGGAGGTGCTGGTGGAGGGTCATCACCGTCGCCTCCCCATCCCCCCTCCATCGCTGCAACTTGGGCAAATCACAAGTGGACTTGGGCTGCTAATTCCTGTGGAGCTGGCCGTGCTTTGCTTGCCGGGTTGTGATGATCCAGGTGCCTTCGCCTCCTGGGCAGGAGCGGCTATGGCGAACAATGAGACAAGTGTAAAGGCAGTGCAGATACAGGTAGGGCGTGAAAACCAAAAGGTCTGCAAGGAATCGATCCTCCGTTCACTAGCATATTGGATCGTTGGGGTATCCATGCTGAAAGTACTTCTTGGATCCGAATTATCCGCAGAGTCGGTTTTTGTGTCAAGTTAAATTCTATGTTTGTTGCACAGCAAAAAGCGGCAATCTTGCAGTTTCAGGCTCGGGAGAGAGCAATGATCCTTCATCACGTAACTCCGGTCGAATGACCGGCTCACCGAAAACTGCACCACTCCCGTCCGGCTCCCTGATAAATTTCAACTTCAGAGACCCGATCCCAATGTCCATTCGCTGGATGACGGAAGAAGACGCACGCGCGTTCCTTGCAGCCGGAACCGAAGGCCGCCTCGCTACCTGCGACCGCGCCGGCCAGCCTTACATAACTCCGCTCAATTATGTCTTTCACGACGGAAAGGTCATCTTCCACTGCAAACTGACGGCCCGGAAACTCGACAATCTCGCCGAAAACAACCGGGTCTGCTTTGAAGTGAGCAAAGCGACCAAGATGACGATCTCCGAGGATCGCCCCTGCGCCTGCGCCGCTCGCTACCAATCCGTGCTCGCGTTCGGCGAGGCGCGCGTAGTCGTCGATGCCGCCGAAAAAGCAGTTCTTCTGAATTTGCTGGTCGAGAAGCACGCGGCAGGCAAGCCATTCCAGCCAGTCGACGAGAAACAGGCCGCCGGTTGCGCCGTGGTAGAGATTTGCATCAACGAAATCAGCGGCAAGTTGAACGTCGATCCAGATCAAGCCCATCCGGAGTGAGCCTTCTTGTTCGGCCCCAGAATCAACGCTCCGTGCCCCATCCATTCGCCTTTTTCTGGCGAATGGGTGGGAAACCATGAACCCTTCAACGCCCGAGCCGGATGAACGATTTCATCACGGTTCGTCGAGCGAGTTGGGTTGCCCCTGATGTGCGGGTTGCGCCGATACAGGCAAAATCTGCACCAGGGAAGGAGCCGCAACCTCGACCGGCCCCATGGCGGCCTCGTGCTGGCGGCGGGCTGCCGCGTCCAGATCCACCGGAATGCCTCCCGGCACAATCTCCGGCGCGTTCCAGCGGAAGTCCAGCTCGCGCGTCAATCGGTAGACCACCGGCAGCGCCACCAGCAGCACAAGGAAGGCCACCCAGCTCCCGTCCAGGCCGTAGCCTCCCCCGGTCAGCCAGAACGAACCCATGGGATTGCCCTCGACCACCGGCGAGTGGCTGCTGTCGCCGCTGATCGCAAGCCCGAAGAGCAGCGCCCGGCTTGCCTTCCAGCCGAAGTTGATTCCCCAGCTCAACCACAGTGCCCGTGTGCGCAGGTAAGCGGTCGAGAGCAAGAAACTCAGCGCCAGGGAGGCGGCGATGCTCGAGCGGCTCGACCCCGGCAGAAACGCCTGCACGATGGCATAGAAGGCGGCAAAGCCCAGCGTAGCCCCAAAAGGCCCGACCGATTGCTCGAAGCGCTGAAATCCGTATCCGCGAAAGGCGACCTCTTCGGCCAGCGCGGCCAGCGCGAAGAATGCGGCATCGGCTGCCAGCCATCCCCAGGCCGAGGGCTCGAGGATCAGCACGATAGCGATTCCGCCGCCCACGACCAACGGCAGAACGCACGCCACGGCCAGCGCCCAGCCCACTGCCAGCCCCAACCCCGCTTCGCCCGGCCATCCAGACCGCCTCGGTAGCCCTTGCGCGCTGATCGGACGCTGCTGGCGGTCGAGCGTGAAGCCCATGCTCGCATAGCCCATCAGCAGCAGAAAGACCAGCGTAGCCTGCTCGGCCAGTGGGCGCCACTGTTCGCTGGCCAGTCCCAGCACCTCGTGCCGCGCCAGCGTTCGCGCCAGGAAGAACCAAAGTACGGCGAGAATGAATCGCAAGTAAGCGCGGAAGCGGCCGCCGCCAGCCGGGGATGGACTCATGGGCACCTAACCTTCCGTGTAAAACTGCGCAATGTTGCGAAATTTGGCCTGACGCTCGGCCACCAACTCGTCCACCGGCAGCGCTTTCAATTCAGCCAGATGCCTCTTGAGCGCGGCGCCCAACAGGCCCGTGCCCACTTCGCGGTCGGCGTGAATGCCCTCTGCCGGCTCCTCAACGATCTCGTCCACGCACCCCAGCGCGGCGACCTCCGGAGCTGAGATGCGCATGGCTTCCGCTGCCAGTTGTTTCTGCCCCGCGTCCCGCCACATGATCGCCGCGCAGGACTCCGGCGTAATCACAAAGTACAGCGCATTCTCCAAAATCAGCACGCGGTCCGCAACGGCCAGGGCCAGCGCGCCGCCCGATCCGCCCTCGCCGCTGATGACCGAAATCGTAGGCACCCGCAGCCGGGACATCTCCAGCAAATTCCGTGCGATCGCCTCGGCCTGCCCTCGCTCCTCAGCGCCCAGGCCGGGATAGGCGCCCGGCAGATCGATGAAGCTGATCACCGGCCTGCCAAATTTCTCGGCCAGCTTCATGGCCCTGAGCGCCTTCCGGTAGCCCTCCGGATGCGGCATGCCGAAGTTGCGCCGGACTCTATCTTTTGTGGAACCGCCCTTGCGGTTGCCGATCACCAGCACCTCTTCGCCCCCGAGCCTCGCCATGCCGCAAGCCACCGCCTCGTCGTCGCCATAGGCGCGGTCTCCGTGAATCTCGCTGAAATCGCTGAAGATCCGCTCAATCAATTCCATGGGATTAGGACGCTGAGAGTGTCTCGCCCGCTCGATCCTGATCCACGCCGGCGAGGCCGCCTGCGCCTCGATGGAGTTCCCTTGTTCCTGCTCGCTCATCAATTCCTTGCCGGGTCCAATTTGGGTGGGGCTCAAGACGTGCGCGACCTCGCCGTCTACAGCAAAACCAGGGAAGACGTATTCCGGAACCGGAACACTTAAGTCGACGCGACCAACAGAGAACGGCGACCTTCCATGGAGCGAATCAGGCTACAAGTTCCCTGGTTTTGCTCTGTGCCGATTCTACGGGGCGCAGCCGCTTGGGACAAATCGGCCGTGGCAAAGCAGTGGACCACCTTGAAGGGCCCTGGCCTCACACGCTCAGGAAAAACTCATTCGAGCGGTAGGCCGGGGATTCATCCCCGGTATAAAGACAATGAAATCAGCGGTGGCTTCAGCCACTGAGGGATGTTTTTGCGGCGAATCTCCAAAGATCGGGCCTTTTTCCGAAGCCTCTTTAGCCCCTGAAGTATGTTCTCAGGCCTCTTGCTTCAATCCCGGCCTTTTCCGTAGCCCTTTTAGAAGCCCCTGAGGGATTCTATTCGTTCCACACCACTACTTTCGGCCTGGGATGGGCCTTCCCAGGAGCTACCATGATATTCGTCTTCCGAAATTGCTCTTAGACCGGCTTGGTCGGGTCGCCCCGTGGTCCTTGCGCCTGCCGGCTCCCCGGTTCCGCCGATTTCGGCTGCTCCGCATCTGAACTCCGCGCTTCTTCCTCCGCCTTAACTTCGGCAGCCGGCTTGGCGACGAATTCAACCTTTGGCGCCGGAGGCTCCCAATGCTCATTGAGCGAATGCAATAATTCCGCCAACGTCCTGACTTCGGTAGCCGGTTGGGCAGCGAATTCAATCTTCGCCGCTTCTGGCTCCGGATGCCCGCTGGAAGAAGGCGGCGCCCCTGCCGACGTATTAGCTTCGGCAGCAGCTTTGGCGGCAAATTCAATCTTCGGCGCCGGTGGCTCCCACCGCTCGGCGAATGAATGCAATGCCCCCGCAACCCTGCTGGCTTCGGCAGCGAGTCGAGCGCCGAATTCGATCTTTGGCGCAGGTGGCTCCCACTGCTCATTGGGCGAACGCGGCAATTGCCCCAACGCCCCGCGATCCAGAGCAGGCCTGGCAGCGACCTCGTTCTCCGTTGCAGCGGGCTCCGGCTTCACAGCAGCCGAGGGCTCGGCTTCTGCCGGCAACTCTGGCGAAGCCGGGGCTTCAACGGCAGATTCAGAGGCGGGCTCGGCAGCAAGCTCGCTCTCCGGTTCGCCCGGATCCAATGCCTCGATGGGCAATGGTTCGCCCTCTGCCGCCGCCTCCGCTACAGTCTCGGGTTCAGCAATAGGCTCGGCAGTAACATCAGCAGCAAAATCGGCAAAGGGCTCGGCGGCAGGATCGACTGCGGTCTCCGCAGCAGCTTCAATTGCGGGCTCAATGGCGAACTCGCTCTCCTGCACGACCGATTTCGGCTCGCTTGCGAGTACAGCCTCGGCCTCCACTGACCAATCAGGTTCAAACACGGCTTCTAGAGTGGGCTCAGGGGCCGCTTCAACAGCGGCTTCGATCTCAGGCACGACCGGCTCGAAGCTCTCAACGGGCACAGGTTCCGCACCTGCTGACGGCTCCGGTTCAGTCGTCGCAGCCTCAGTAACAGATTCGATACCACGCTCGACTCCGGCTTCGTTCTCCTGTTCGGCCAATTCCCGATCTTCCTCTGGCAGAAGCTCGGCTTCTGCCGAGGACCCAGGTTCAGCGGCTGTTTCGCTCTCCGGCAGGATCGGCTCCGGTTCCCCGGCAGTTGCCGGCTCAGCTTTTTCCAATGGCTCAAGAGCGTTCTCAGCCTCGACGGCATCTTCAGCGGCAGCATGGATCGCCGGCTCAACCGGTTCCAGATCTTCGGCGGGCGCAGGTTCAGCCTCCTCTGGCGCCTCCGGATCGATCGTCTCAGCCTCTGCGACGGCTTCAATAGCAGGCTCGGCCTCGGTAAACGGCTCGGGGGCAGTCTCAGGTTCGACAGCAGCTTCAGCCGCAGCTTCGAATGCGGGCTCGACAGCGGTTTCTAGAACCGCTCCGGTCTCCGGCTCAACTGGCTCCCGCTCCTCTGCAGGCACAGGCACTGCTTCTGCTATCGGCTCAGGTTCAGTCTCAACCTCAGCAGCAGGTTCTGCGGCAGCTTCGACAGCGGTTTCGGCATCAGACTCAGCTAATGAAACGGCCTCAGGGACAGCCACTTCACCCGCCGCCTCGACTTCGTCCGGAGCCATCAGCAGGTCCACGCGATAGCCTGCGGCCTCGGCTGTTGCCAACGCCTCTTCTACGGTCCGGCTCATTCGCTCGACCACGGCACGATTGTCTGCTGCGCGGCCGGGGACGGTCTCGCTCGCCAGCCGTAGCAGTGACGGCATCAGCAGCCACCACAGCAGTTCTTCGTATGGTTCGCGCACCAGGTAGGCGTGGCCTTCAGCGGAATGCACGCCGGTCAGCCAGCGCACATCCGGATCGAGCCACAAAGCGGACCACAAGGCCGGCGCGATCGCCTCCCGTTCGACTGGGAATGCCGCCGGCTCTGCCGCCACCGGCACGGCCGCGACAGGCGTTTCTTCCGTCTTGCCCGCGCCGGTCCCGGTGAGCAGCCCAATCTTGACGCGGGCGGCGACACGCCAAGCTTCCTCGCCCTCGAAACCGAGTGCGGCGAAGACCTGGGCAAAAGGCTCTCGCAGGCGGAGGCGGTCAAAGAGGTCCAGCGCGATCGGCTCCGGATTCTCCGCGTCGATCGATTCGGCCAGCAACTCCAGCACGCACCAGCCGAGCACCGGCCCCCACATCGCCGTAGCCGTCAACTGCGGGCTGGGGCTGGGCAACACGCGCCGGGCAGCCGTGCTCCACGGCACCGGGAAGAGCGCTTCGACGGCAGGAATCCGCATGGCGGCGCGCAGCCGTGCGCGGAAGGCTGCACCCATCAGGCCAGGATTTGTCGGGACGGGATTGGCAGGCAGACCCCCCGCCTGTTTGCCGGCTCCTCCTACCAGCGCCAGATAAGCCCTCTGCGCCGCGCGCATGAAGCTCTCGCAGCGCGTCCATGCCACGCCGAAAAACTCCGTCCGCTCGGCTTCAATCTTCGTATTCGTTCCGACAGCAAGCGTGCGCGGATGCTCCGCCAGATCGGCGAAGAGACGCACTGTTCCGATGTCCAGCAGGGCGCGCAGCGCGTCATGCACCGGCTGAAGCTCAAGATTGACCAGCGCGTCCTCGAGGCTCGGCACTCCGCGTCCGTTGAGCTGATCCGAGAGCCGGTCCCAGGGCTTCTCTTGCGTCGAGTAAAGCTCGCACCAATCGAGGAAGACGTGGCATTGATATGCGTGCAGATCGAGGGTCAGCCCCCGCTGCGACAGATCGCTCGACCGGCGCAGATACTCGAGACCTGTCAGCGAGTCCCTCCAGGCCAGGACCGCGTTCGAGCCGTCCCCGATCCCCAGTCCTTCACTGATTTTTTGCTGGCGTAGCTGGTTGGCGCCCTTGTCCGCGTAGGCCGCCGAATAATCGATCGTCCCGTGCGTATCTCCATAGCGGTTGTTGAAGACAACCAGGGCGCGCTCGTTTCCATTCCGATTCGAATAGGCAAAGACGTTCTCGTCCACCTTGCCCGAATCCGTGAAGAAGTCGTAGAGCAGGAAGCTGCCGCTCTCGGCAAAGAGCCGGCGGCGCTTCAGCAGGGGCGCGATCTCGCGTTCGTGGCGCTCGACCATCCACGGGTCGGCATTCTCGTCGTAACGCGGGCGTTGATACTCCATCCCATATTTTTCGGTGAACCCCTCGATCTGGCCGTGGCCGAACATGGGCAGCCCCGGCAAGGTAGCCATCATCGCAGCCACGCCAAAGCACTTGTCGCCCTTGCCAAACTGATCGATCGCCGTGCGCTCGTCGGGATTGCTCATGAAGTTCACGTAGCGCTTCATGATGTCCGGATCGAACTCCAGCGTGTTCTTGATCACCGAGCGGTACTTGGCGTTCTCCTCGTCGCGCAGCATCACCATGAAGGCGCTGTTATAGACCCGGTGCATCCCCAGCGTGCGAACGAAGTAGCCCTCCATCAGCCAGAAGGCCTCCGCCAGCAGCAGCGTCCCCGGAACCTCGGCGGCCACGCGATCCACCACCTCGCGCCAGAACTCATGTGGCATGCACCGGTCAAACTCCGCCTGGCTCATGCCATACTCGGCGCGCGAAGGAATGGCGCCGCTCGATCCCGGCCCCGGAAACCACAGCCGGTGAAAGTGCCGCTTGGCCAGCGTCATGGCGGCGTCAAATCGAATCACCGGAAAAAGCCGTGCGACATGGAGAATTGTCTGAATCACCTGTTCCCGAACCGCTGGATTCAAGTAGTCGAGCTGCGCCGTGTCATTCCAGGGAAAGCTGGTGCCGTCGTTGCCGTGGTAGATGTATCGCGTTTCACCACTGGCCCGGTCGCGCCGCTGGAAGACCACCGCGGCATCCGACTGCTCGTAGTAGTGGTCCTCGATCTTGATCTCGACCCGCCCATCGTGAGAAAGGTCCGGACCATTGAAGCTGTAAACCGGATAGGGCGGCTCCGGCCTCGATATAAACCAATCGGGATGCTCGATGACCCAGGGCGAATCGATGCCCATGTGGTTCGGCACCATATCGCTGGCCAGCCGAATCCCAAACTTGTAAGCTCGGTCGCGCAAGTTCACATAAGCCGCCTCCCCGCCCAGGTCCTCGGCAATCGCGTAGTCATAGAGCGAATAGGCCGAAGCCACGGCGTCCGAGTTGCCGCAGAGCTGCTTTATGGTCTTCGACGCGCGGCTGCGCTCCCAGACGCCGATCAGCCAAAGCGTGTTGAGCCCGCGGTGCGCCAGCGTCGCCAACTCCTCGTCGGGAATCTCATCCAGCCGCTTGATCCAGCGCCCATAGCGCCGGCTCATCTGCGCCAGCCACACATAGGTGCTCTTCGCGATCAGCACCGCGGTAGGCATCCAGGCCTGGTCTGGCGAAAACTTCTCGTACTCGTGGGCCGGATCGCCAAAGACCGGCACATCGGCCGTGCTGACCACCCCAGGCCACTGCTGCTTCCCGCTCTCCCGGCGCTTCCGGGCCGTTTCATCCGGAGGATTGAATTGCATCCAGATCGCCAGCTCTTCTTCATGCAGAATCTCAGTGGCGATAGCCAGCAAGCGCTCCAGGCTGTCGCCCAGCAGCGGCTTCCAGAGCCTGCGAATCAGGGCTAGCTGGTCGCTGAGCGAGCGCGGCGCGCCCACCGCCGGCGCACGCAGCAACTCCAGCAGGTTCATCGGCTTGGCGTCAGGCAGCGGAATCAGAGGCCGGGTGGCAAAGTACTCGGGAAGCTGCTTCGTCACCTCGCGGTAAACGGTCTTCTCCGCCAGGTTTTTTTCCGCGAAAAGCTCTTCGAAAGGTTGAAAGGCCTCGTTCCGGTTGGCGGTCCACAGCAGCATCAGCTCTTCAAATGCGACCGCCCAATGCGAAGTTCCGTCCGTCTGCCCCGCCAGCCATTCGACCGCCGTCTGCTGGCCGCGCATCACCGAAATGCCGGGAAAATCCTCGACAAAGGTGAGCAGCATCTTTCCCAGCGCCTCGGGGCCGACCAGGGCCGAGAACCACTCCAGCGCCCCGGTCATCACCTGGGGATCAAACTGCTCCCGGTAGCGGGCCATCAGCACGTGGCTGGCCTCGTCGATCAGGCCCATGGCGTAAAGCTGGCCGGCATGGACCGCCAGGGTAGGGTGCTTCTCGACCTCCCGAACCGTGTTCATCCGGAAAGCGAAGTCGCGGCAGGCAGCCAGATTGGCAAAGATCACGTTCCCTGAGTAGGAAAACAACGACTCCGCGAACTGGTACCGCTCACGCGCCTTCCGGGAAATATGGAATTCCATCATAGGAAAATCGAACTCCCAAACTCTTAATGCACTGTCATCCTGAGCGAAGCGCAGCGGAGTCGAAGGACTTGGCTTTTGCCTTTCGCCAAAATCTCTGTCTCGTTCCGTGCCCCATCCATTCGTCATCTTTCTGGCGAATGGGTGGGAAACTACGAACCTCAACGCGGGTGCCCCACCCTCGCCGCGTCATTGTTTTTGCGGCTAGGGTGGGATTCAAAGCACCAAAAGGCCAAAAGATAAAGGTACATCAAAGAGGTCAACGATGACGAAACCTAATTGCTTTCCTGCAGAGTACTGTTGAGAAGCGCTGGTTTGTATCAGGGCACGACTTCAGTCGTGCCGCAAATGCTGCAAATGAAGACCTGGGCTTTAGCCCCTGAGGCAAATCCGACGGTCGCAAGGCTACCCGTTGTCCGTCTTCTAGGCAGAACAATTCGGATTGGTCGCTCGCCACTTCCGTTGC
>Ga0302197_10003279_pt1 | contig 14738 bp, 15 predicted proteins | sample II_Bog_N2_1_FD_193526 | JGI IMG/M metagenome (GOLD analysis project Ga0302197, IMG submission 193526) | Peat permafrost microbial communities from Stordalen Mire near Abisko, Sweden - II_Bog_N2_1 | ecosystem: Environmental > Terrestrial > Soil > Wetlands > Peat | place: Sweden: Abisko...
GTGAGTGTGGTATCAATCGCGATCATGGGTTTGTGGGATCAGGGGGAGAAAGGGGGAAACAAAAATATTAGAGTCGTCGGAGATGAAAACCACCATCGAGATAAATGACATCTCCAGTACTGAAGGGAAAATCACCGCGGCAGATCGCCTTGACAGCCAGACCCACATCCTCGGGACTGCCCCAGCGCCGTTGAGGCACCAAGCCATCGGCAATGAGAGCATCGTACTTGCCCTTCACTCCACTTGTCATATCGGTCGCCATGATGCCGGGGCGCAGTTCTAAAACCTGCACACCATCGGCAGCTAGACGAGTTGCCCAGAGCTGTGCCGCCATGGCAAGCCCAGCCTTGGAAATACAGTAATCACCACGATTCACCGAAGCGGTGGAGGCGGAGATCGAGGTGACAAAGATCAGTTTGTAGCCACCCGCAAGACGGGAGGCTCCGGGATGCTGAAGCCAGTAATTGGCGGCGGACTGGCTCAGAAAATACGGGCCTTTCAGATTGACCGAGATCAACTCGTCGAAACTTGACTCACCGGCCTCGGTGATATCCGCGCGTTCACGGGGAGCCATGCCTGCATTGTTCACCAAGGCGTCCAGATGGCCGAGTTCGGCGATCACCTTATCGATCATGGCCGTGCGTTGCTCGCTCGATCCAAGTTGAGCGGAGACGGGCAGAAAACGCTGCTCACTGTTCTTGGCCACGTTTTTGCAGGCGGTAATAGTTTCCTCGGCGGCAGCGGAATTAGAGGCGTAGTGAATTGCAAGATCGTACCCTTCGGCGGCGAGGGTGAGGGCGATACCGCGGCCAAGACCTCTGCTGGCACCGGTAACAAGAATGACGGGACGACTCATGACCGAAAATTATTACAGAATCCTTAAATGAATGCATTAGCCGAAAGCGCTTTTATTAGCACAGAAACGACTTTATTTTTGTCCTAGTTTTCCGCTATAACTAGGCCATTGAATGCAACAATAAAAAATACCCGCCAATCCCAAAGGAGTCCCATCAGGCCGATTCTCCTGAAACGACTCCATCTCCGTTGTGGCGACTGGACGATCACAGAATTGCGGGTCAATAGACACCTTCAACCTTTTGATCAGGAGATGCCGCACCACCATCCGCACGGCCAACTCCTGCTTTATCTTAGAGGACGCGGCGAGCAGCGTATCGGACGCAAGCGTCATCCAGTTGCCCCCGGCGCCATCTTTTTTATTCCTCCGGGAACGGAGCATGCGTTTCTTGAACACTCGCCCCGCCTCGCCATCTGCCTCGTTGCCGATCTGGGGGGCACGGGGCCAATGCGTTTCGGAATAACAACAGGATGGCTTCCTGCCGAGGAACTAGCACGGGCACGGGAACGCCTCAACCAGCTTACCCATGAACGCATCGGGGAGACAGAATCCTCACCCTCACTTGAATTCGGGGTGGGAGGAAACGCCCTGCTGCTCTTGGAATCCTGTAGACGTGCCTGTCTCGACACTCCGCAACGGAGCGATGAGGGCTCAATCATCAGCAAACGCCTTCTCCGTTCGTTGGAACCAGGGGGGCTTCCTCCTCCTCCCGGCGAACTCGCGCGTCGCGTCGGCCTTCAACAGGATTACCTCAACCGACTCGTTCGTCGCTCCACGGGACTCACACTGGGTCAGTGGCGGGATCGCGAATTGCTAAAGGCGAGTGAGCGAGAACTCACGCGACCCGGCCCGATCTGGGAAGCAGCCCTACGACTCGGCTTTTCGGACGCCAATTACTTTTCTCGTTGGTTCCGGAGGCAGACCGGCATGACTCCGCGCTCCTGGCAACAACGAGCGAAAAGCTGAACCATGTTAATCGATGGATCCTCGTGTCTCACCCGAATAACTGCGCCCCTTCCAACTGACTCCACCGCCAAGGCAGAGCCGCCAGCTATTGAGTGCGTTTAGACAGATCATCAGCATGGCCACCGGGTGTAGGATCAGGCTGAGCCAAGATGTCCGAAAACGGAGCGTCAGCAGCAGGCGTATGATGAGAACTAGTCCCGCGGCAATGCACGCGGGTTCCCATACATTCCTGTAAATCATCCCCAAGGGTAGGAGATAAAAAGGGAGCAGGAAAAGTGACGTGATCAGCGCCCCAAAAAGAAAAAACCCAAAGCTTGATTCCTCGAAGGCAGGACGGAGATTTTTTGAAAACCCCTCCCAAAGTTCGGAGAGACCCGTGTACATGCGACACCGCAGCAACTCGATTCCATCAGCATTCGCGAGCCTCATTCCCTCCTCCGTACGGGAGGCAACACGACGACCAAACGCGAGATCCTCAACCAGATGATTCTTCAAGGCCTTATGACCGCCCAACTCCCTGTAGGCACTGTGACGAAAGAGCATGAACTGTCCATTCGCCACCCCCATGGAGGCAAGCCGCTCCCGGGTGAATCCATAGCGCCGTGCCCGCTCCGGATGCTTCTGTAACCAGGAGAGCAGCAGAAAAGGTTGAAAGAGCATGAAGAGGAGATAACCGAGCGGAATCACCAGTTTCTCAGCCCATGTCCCGGTGATCTGATCAGGCCAGAGTGAAAGCAGATCCAACCGTTGCTCCCTTGCATGAGCCACACTGCTTTGCAAACAAGCAGGATCGTGAATCGTGTCGGCATCAGTGAAGAGCAGGTAAGCACTGGAGGGATTCGCAGCTTCAGAGAGTTGATGACAGGCCCAGTTCTTTCCCACCCATCCTTCCGGAAGTTCGCTTCCAGAGAGCAGGCGGAGACGCTCACCCTCACCCTCACGGAACCCAAGCTCTCGGGCGATCTGGGCCGTCGCATCCGTGGAATGATCATCCAGCAAAATGATCTCTTTCACTTGAGGCTGCTGAGCAACCAGCGAACTCAGGCAATCACGAATGTTGCGCTCCTCGTTCCTCGCTGGGACAAGAACGGATACATCCTGAATCCGCTCTATCTTCTCACTCGAAGAAAGGGGTTTCAACCGGCGCAACACGTTCATGTTCACAACACCGTGCACAAGACAAAGTCCCAAGAGAGGGATAACCACCCACCAAAGAAATCCTACAAGAACGCTCCCAAACAGGATCCCGGATAGCTCCTGCATGGTATAATTACCTCACCAAAAATCCGCCCTAATTGTCGGAAGAGGATTCACCCTTCTTTTTCGCCACGGGTGTTGGCGTCGGGGTGGCCTCATTTTTGGAATGAGACCATAAAGAGTGGGATTTCTTTGCCGGGGTGGGGCTGGACGAAGCAGCATCGACAGCTGGTGTCGGCTTTGCTGAAGCAGCTGACTCATCCGTATTAGCTCTCCTTTTTCTCTTTCTCGGTGTAGCAGAAGGTGTGGGGGATGGAGACGCATCATCGGAAACGGAGGGAGTCGGAGGGAGATTCATCGGGATGGTCGGCTCCACCCGCACCTGATCAAGACGACGGAGGTACGCAGCATGCATCGTGTCAATCCAATCAGAGATCGAGGAATCAATTTTCTTCATCCGCTTTGCCAAGAGGTCGTAATACTCACGCAAGGCTTGACGCTTGGCTTCATCGCTCTTCGACTTGTCAGCTTGGTCGAGCAGGGAACTCAATGCCTCTTCCTTGTCGGCTTGTACCTTCACTGAATAATAACGCGCCTTTTGCTGCTGCCGCTGTGTTTCCTCATTTCCCGCAGTATTGATCGGCGAGGGAGGGAGTGGCTCCTCGGGAGGAGGTATCAGGGAGTTCGGATCACTCGGAGGAGGATTTTGTCCCGCTGATCCCATCCCTGAGTCGGGTGAGGGGGCGGCTGGCTCTCCATTGGTCGGAGCGGGTCCTGGAACGAAACTGTTGGGCGTGGGCTGAGCGGTTGCGTTGGTATCAACCGGAGGAGCATTAGTATCAACCGGCGCTGCATTGGTAGTGGCAGGGGTCGCATTTGCAGCAATTGGCGCTGCATTGGTATCGGTACGGGCAGCATTTGTGTCCACTGCATTCGTTGAGATATTATTCGTTGTGGCGTTCCCTGAGGCAGCAGGAGTAGAAACCGGAGAGGTGGCCGTTGCATCGGGAACGACTGCGGGAGTCGGTGAAGGAGCGGGATTCTCCTGAATCTGGAGCGGGGCAGCTGGCGATGTCTGTGTCTGACCCTGGGCAACCAGCGGCAGGGCGAAGAGGCCGCTCCCAAGAAGCAGGAGACAAAAATAGGGGCTGAATTTCATGGATGATGGAAAATGCAAAACAAGACTCTAAGGCTTTTGAAAACGCTTTGGGAAGCCGAACCCTTGCAAAGGAAACAAAAATGGGCGGTGATGGCAAGCGGTGCCGATCCGCAATCCCGCCGAAATCATGTCCCTATTCCAAGATAAAATCGTTACTCCCATCCAAGCAGCTTCCACCTGGCATGAGCTTCCGGGTTTCGTCTGGCTTGACTCGTCCACCGAGAATAAGGGTATGAAGTCGATGATGGGGCATCATCCCGATCTCATCCTCCAAGGCAATGCCGGCGAGTGGCACCTGCTTGAAGAGGAACTTGAGCGACGAAAGAATGCATCCCCTCCCCACGATAACTCAGAAGGGGCGGCCATCGGCTATTTCCGATTCGACGGCTCTTTTTGCTTTGGTTTTTACGATGCTCCGCTGATGCAGATGACCCAAGGGAAAAGCGGTTTACCCCCTCCGTCTCCCAGCTCGCTCCAATTCCTCCCTGAGATGAAACAGGATGAGTACCTGCGGATGGTGGAACGGGCCCAAGAGTATATCGCAGCCGGGGACATCTATCAGGTTTGTCTGGCACACCGATTCAGTGCCGACTTTAAGGGCGATCCGTGGGCCCTGTATCTGGCTCTTCGCAACGCTTCGCCGGCTCCCCATGCCGCCTACTTGAATCTTGGCTCTGAAACCATTCTCTCAAGTTCTCCCGAATGTTTCCTGAAAATGAGCGGCCGGAAGATCCTGACACGTCCCATTAAGGGAACGCGTCCCAGGATGCAGTCCCCGTCTGAGGATAAACAACAAGCGATCGAACTCACCACCTCCCCAAAGGAAATCGCCGAGCTGGTGATGATCACCGATCTGGAACGAAACGACCTGGGAAGGGTCTGCGAATTTGGAAGCGTGACGGCCACACAGTTACTTCATCTTGAACCTTACGCCCAAGTGTTCCATCTCGTCTCGACGATCGAAGGGGAATTGCGTGAAGGAATTTCCCAAGTGGCGGCCCTGGCTGCCTGTTTTCCGGGCGGATCAATCTCTGGGGCACCTAAAAAAAGGGCACTTGAAATCATCCGCGAACTTGAGAGCACTCCTCGCGGGCTTTTTACCGGAGCCATCGGCTACTTCGGTTATCACGGGGAAAGCCAGTTCAATATCGCCATTCGAACGGTCGTGATCCGTGAAGGGAAAGCCGAGTTCCATGTCGGTGCCGGCATCACGGCAGATTCCATCCCTATCAGGGAATGGGAAGAAACCCTCCACAAGGCTGCCGGAATTCTCCAAGCAGCCTGTGGAGGGAAATTGTTCCCAAGCCTCTAGAGAAAGAGGCTTGGTTGATAAGATTTAGCGGTAATCCTGACGAGGTCCGCGGTCTTCGTAACCGCCACGATCGCGACCACCGCCGCCACCGCCACGATATCCACCGCCGCCGCCACCGCCGTAGCCGCCTTCACGACCACCGCCGCCACCGCCACGGTATCCACCGCCGCCGCCACCACCACGGTATCCACCGCCGCCACCACCGCCGCCGTAGCCGCCTTCACGACCACCTCCGCCGCCAGCGCCACGAGGACGATCCTCCATTGGACGGGCTTCATTGACAGTGAGTTTACGTCCACCAAGATCTGCGCCGCTAAGGGCTGTGATTGCAGCGTGCCCCTCATCAGGGGTGCTCATGGTGATGAACCCGAATCCACGGGAACGACCGGTTGTGCGATCCATCATAACGATGGCATCTGTGACTGTGCCGTGCTGACCGAAGACCTCGCGGAGGTCGGCATCAGTTGCTGAGAAGGGAAGGTTCCCTATATAGAGTTTCATACTAGACTACTTTACTTGTTGTTTTTTGGTTCCTGATACGCTGACGGCCACTTCTCGAAATGCACCAGAGCCTCACTTGAGGGCATCTGGAGCAGTCCTCCCGCTCTGCGGGGAACCTGCATTACCTGAAACGCTATCATCGCACTTAGAGGCTAGCTATGGTGTGATCGGCGAGCTTTGGCAACAGAAAAGAATCGCAACTCAAATTCTTCATCTGGAAAAATCCATACCTCAGACCCCAAAGATGTGAAAAACAATTGAAGTTGCGCCTTAAATCAGTGATCTACTAAGGGCAGCGTAACGACCCATTATTTTATGAAACAGACCCTGAGCCTTCTTTCTCTTCTACTAGTTGTCTTTCTTGCTGGTTGCGCCGACTCTGATACCCAACCACCAAGAAAAAAACATGCGATGGTCGGAACACCTGATTCTCAGTTCACGACCGATGCTGCTATGACGAATGGGGTTCCACCGACGGACACCAATGGCCTAGTGACCGACACCAATAACATGGTGACCAACGCACTTGGGTCCAGCCCCGCCAACCCCTTCCCAACACCAACCCCTGTTCCTGTCGCCGCTCCTCGCGATCTCCCTTATGGCACACCAGTCCCTGGCAAACCGGGCTTTGTCACCAGTCCTCATTCCCCGACGGCAGGCTATGTCGATGTCAGGGGTTTTCCTCCCGGTTCCGAGGTGAAGGATCCTTACTCGGGCAAAATCTTCCTCGTTCCCTGATCTTCCTATTTTGAGCGCTCCTACAGAGCCTGAGAGAACAGCCCCCGCCAAGAGGATCACCATCTTCGGTCCAGGGTTGATCGGTGGCTCCATCGCCATGGCTCTGCGAAGCCGCAGCCCCGCGGCTTCCATCACGATCTGGGGCCGCAACCCCGAACAGCTTCAGGAAATTCTGAACTCCAATCTTGCTGACACCGTTGAAACCGATCCGGTGACCGCAGTTCGGGATGCTGATCTGGTCATCTTCTGCACCCCGGTCGGAAGCATGGAGCAACTGGCAACCACCATCGCCCCCCACCTTGCTCCTCAAACCCTTGTCACCGATGTGGGAAGCGTGAAAGCCTGCGTGGCGAAAAAACTTACCCCGCTGCTTGGTGATCGCTTTGTCGGAGGTCATCCCATGGCCGGAAGTGAACGATCGGGCTTGGCCGCGGCCAGATCCGATCTCTTTGACGGAGCTCCCTGCATCCTCACGCCATCCGGAACGACTCTCCCCGAGTCGCTGGAAATTCTCACCAGTTTCTGGCATTCTCTCGGTGCCCAAGTAACCACGATGTCACCGTTGGAACACGACCGTCTGGTGGCTCGCCTGAGCCATCTCCCTCACGCACTGGCTTTTGCTCTGGTGAATCTTATTTCCGAGACACTTCCCGAGGATGCCCCCCTTCTGGCCGGGGGAAGTTTCCGCGACGGCACACGGGTGGCCGCAAGCGATCCGGCACTCTGGACTGGGATTCTCACAGAGAACCGTCACGAAGTCATTGCAGCCCTGCGGGAAATGTCCGACCTTCTGGGCTCCCTTGCCGAAAATCTTGAAGAGGAGGACAACGACGCCGTGCTCGACGTACTCACACGGGCTCGAGAGCAACGAGTCCGCCTGCCCCTTCCCAATCACCATCTTCCTTCCGACGACTAAGGCTTCCCCAATGACCACTTTCTCTACCCGCCGTTGCGGCCCCATCGTCACCGACATCACCATACCCGGAGACAAAAGCATCTCCCATCGCAGCGCCATGTTTGCCTCACTTGCGGAGGGTCGAAGCACGATCACAGGATTTTTGGAAAGTGAAGACTGTCTCTCCACCGTCAATGCGATGCGCAGCCTCGGCGCAAGGATTGAACACACGGGAAAAGGCACCTTTGTCATCGATGGTTGCGGGGGGAAATTCACCGCCCCGACCGGGGATGTCGACTGTGGCAATTCCGGTACCACCATGCGACTGATCTCAGGCATCCTCGCGGCACAGCCTTTCCGGTCCCGACTCATCGGCGACGCTTCCCTATCGAAGCGCCCCATGGGGAGAGTCATCAATCCGCTAACCGAGATGGGTGGACACTTCACTTCGGAGGGAGATCAGCCTGGACGTCCACCTCTCGTCATCGATGGGGGCTCGCTTCAGCCGATCTCCTACGAAATGCCGGTTGCCAGCGCTCAGGTTAAAAGTGCCATCCTCTTGGCAGGCCTTTCTGCCACTGGTGAAACCAGCGTGATCGAGCCCGCCGCGTGCCGAGACCACACGGAGCGAATGCTTCAGGAATTCGGCGTGGCGCTTGATCTCGGCGTGGCTGATGCTAACGGACGACGGCATATTGCAGTCAAAGGTCCGCAAACTCTCAAGGCACGTGACTTTGCCGTGCCGGGCGATATTTCCAGCGCGGCTTTCTGGCTCGTGGCTGCTGCTGCCAAGAAAGGTTCCGATACGACCATCGAAAGCGTCGGGCTCAACCCTACCCGCACCGGCATCATCTCGGTGCTTCAGCGCATGGGGGCGAAGATTGAAATCACCCCAGTCGATGAGAAGGCTGCGGAACCGCTCGGCAAAGTGCGCGTTCTTGGAGGCCCCCTTCAAGGGACCGTCATCGAAGGGGCGGAAATCCCGAACGTCATCGACGAACTCCCCATTCTCGCCGTCGCCGGAGCCCTGGCTCAGGGAAAAACCATCATCAAGGATGCCAAGGAACTGCGCGTGAAAGAAACCGACCGGATTGCTGCCGTTGCAGGAAACCTGCGGCTGATGGGCGCCATTGTTACCGAGACGGAGGACGGGATGATCATCGAAGGGGGGCATCCGCTCCATGGCGCAACACTTCAGTGCTTCGGCGATCACCGGATCGCCATGGCCTTTGCCATCGCGGGACTTTTCGCCGATGGCGAGACCGTGATCGAAAATGTTGAATGCGTGGCAACTTCCTATCCAACCTTTGGAGCCACGCTCGCTTCCATCCTGACCCCACAACCAGGACATGTCATTGCCATCGACGGCCCAGCCGCCTCGGGCAAAAGCTCTGTCTCAAAAGGTCTCGCCGCAGCTCTAGGCTATACCTTTATAAGTTCGGGCCATTTCTACCGGGCTTTGGCTTGGGGAATTCTCCGTGACGGACTGGCGCAACCACTCTCAACCGATACCGTCAATGCCTGGGTGAAGGATCGTCATTTGCAACTTCAGGATTCCCGACTCCTGCTTGATGGAGATGATGCCACGCCTTACTTATCCTCGGCCGATGTCGCCGCGATGGTCTCTCCGATCGCCGCCTTCCCTTCAGTTCGCGATCTGGTGAATTCGAATCTGCGTGCTCTCGCCGAGACTACCAATCTTGTCATGGAGGGACGCGATATCGGCTCCGTGGTTTTCCCGGAGACCCCCTACAAATTTTATCTCGATGCCTCGCCAGAGGAGCGAGCACGACGTCGCGCCAAGGAAGGGGCCGTTGATTCCGTAGCCGAACGCGACCGACTCGATTCAACCCGTGCGACGGCACCGCTAAAAATTCCCGAGGGGGCCACGGTCATCGACACCACTCAGCTGAATCTCGAGCAAGTCATCCAGGCTGTACTCTCCCATCTCAAGCCAAGGCTGTTAGCGGATTAGGCTGTAGGCAATTAGGTAGAGCCTACCGAGCTAAAAGTCAGCTGCGCTGCATGCAAAACAACAGTCAGGCAAGAAAATCGAAACCATCCGACCATTTCCCATTCCCTTTTCTCTTCTGACCTAAAAGTCTAACAGTCTGTTGCCTCATCACCTTCCCCTTTTCCGTCTTCTTCCCGATGACCTTCACCTACTACTTCTGGTACACGCTTTCCAAAATTCTCGCCCGGAGTTTCTTCAGCTTCCGGGTGATCCACGGCAAGCGATTGGTCGAAGAAGGACCCGTCATCCTTGCCTCCAATCACCAGAGCTATTTTGATCCGCCGCTCGTCGGCATCTGCTCCCGCCGTGCCGTCTATTATCTTGCCCGCAAGACACTCCTCGACATACCGATGCTCGGCCCCCTGCTCCCCTTCATTAATGTCATTCCTGTGGATCGTGACGGAAACGACATGTCGGCACTGAAAAAAATCATCCGGCTCGTGCGCGCAGGAAGCGGGGTCGTTCTCTTTCCGGAAGGCACACGCTCTCCCGACGGCACACTCCAGCGGGGCAAGAGCGGCGTCGGCCTCATCATCGCCAAAACCCGCGCTCCTGTGCAGCCAATGCGTATTTTCGGGGCGCATTCAGCTTTTCCTAAAGGTTCCGGAAAAATTTCCCTGACCCCAATCTCCGTGATTGTCGGCGAACCGATCCGCTTCACCGATCAGGAACTTGATCCTCAATCTCACGGAGGCGATGACCGCGCCCTCTACCAATATCTTTCCGACCGTGTCATGAGCGCTATCGCCGAACTAGAATTACCCGAGTCTTGAAGGAAACTCTGATTTAAACCCCGCGCCTTGCCAACTGACCGCCACAAGACAATGCTACTCCTTTCATGAGCGACACAGCCTATTCCAACGCCATCATCGCGATCGACCTGAAGAAGAGCTTTGGTGAACGCCGCGCCCTGGACGGCATCTCCCTGGAGGTGAAGCGTGGAGAACTTTTCTGCCTACTCGGTCCCAATGGAGGCGGTAAAAGCACCCTCTTCCGCATTCTGGCCACTCTTTCCCTTCCCGATTCGGGAGAGGCATCAATAGCGGGTCATGATGTCCTCCATGACGCTTCTGCAGTTCGGGCACGACTCGGCGTGGTCTTTCAATCCCCGAGTCTCGATGGCAAGTTGACGATTCTGGAAAACCTCCGTTGCGGCGGTGCCCTTTACGGATTAGGCGGCTCTGAACTCAAAACCCGTATTGCCGAGGCTGCCAAGGCACTCAACCTCACTGATCGGTTGAACGACCTTGTCGAGACTCTCTCTGGGGGTCTTCAGCGCCGTGCCGAGATCGCCAAATGTCTCCTGATCAGGCCGGAGGTTCTCCTTCTTGATGAGCCCTCCACCGGACTTGATCCGGGTGCCCGTATCGACCTATGGGCCGCTTTGGAAGCACTGCGAAATCAGCATGGTGTCACCGTGCTCTGCACCACCCATCTGATGGAGGAGGCTGCACGGGCTGACCGGGTAGGCATCATCAGCACAGGCAAACTCGTTGCCCTAGGATCACCCGATGAGCTGACCGGGGCGATCGGAGGCGACGTGCTGAGCCTGGGAGCAGCCAAGGAAACCGGTCCGGATATCCTTTCCAAACTCATCACGGAGCGCCTGGGTATTCCGGCAACCATCGTCGAAGGCGAGGTTCGGATCGAATCCCGCGAAGCCTATGCGCTGGCGGCACGCCTGGCCGGGGAATTCCCCACCGAAATCATCTCCCTTCGCATCGCACGCCCCACCCTGGAAGATGTCTTTATCGCAAGGACGGGCCGTCTCTTTTCCGATCAGGATCTTGATCCGGACGCAAAACCAGCCAAGAAGAAGCACTAGCCGTACGTCATGAAAACTCCTCAACTTCTCTGGACTCCCACCTTCGCCTTCTGGTGGCGCGATGTCATCCGCTTTCTACGCCAGCGCAACCGCATCATCGGAGCGCTCGCCACTCCGCTCGTTTTCTGGCTACTGGTCGGCTCTGGATTCGGCCCTTCATTCAGGAACCCTGGTGCCTCAACACACGCAGGGAGTTACCTCGTCTATTTCTTTCCCGGCACGCTGGTGTTGATCATGCTCTTCACGGCGATCTTCTCGACGATCTCAATCATTGAGGATCGGCGAGAAGGATTTCTTCAGGGAGCCTTGGTCGCACCGCTTTCTCCGGCAGCGATTCCCCTTGGCAAGTTTCTTGGAGGCACCACGCTCGCTGTGCTTCAAGCGGCTCTCTTCTGCGTTCTGGCCCCCTTGGCAGGAATGCCGATTGGCCTTCATCAGATCGCCCTTCTGCTCCCCGCCCTCATCCTGGTCGGCTTCAGCATGACGGGGTTGGGTTTCCTCGTCGCGTGGCCGATGGATTCGACGCAGGGATTCCACGCAATCATGAATATTTTCCTGATGCCACTTTGGATGATGTCCGGGGCCCTCTTCCCAATGCCGGCAGGCACAGGGTGGCTTTACTGGGTCGGCAAGCTGAATCCTGTAAGCTATGGCGTCACTGCCATACGATCCGCCTTTGATACCAACCATGGCATCGTGCCTCCCGACTATCTTCCCGCACTGGGTGTCACCGCCCTTTTTGGGGCACTCACTTTTGCCATCAGCGTTTCGCTTGTCGCAAAGCGGAGTCGGCGCAGTTAATCGCCTCACCCCGGCTGCAGATGAGTGATCTTCTTGATGCCCTGAAAACAGGCATTCTTTGCGGCGATGGTGCCATGGGCACGCTGCTTTCCGAAAGGGGGACACCATCGGGGACATGTTATGAGGAGCTCTGCATCTCCCAACCGGAATTGATTGCCGGAATTCACGGGGAGTATCTTTCTGCCGGAGCGAAGATTCTCACTACCAATTCCTTTGCCGCCAACGCCCTGAAACTTGCGCCCTTCGGATTGGAAACGCGCACAAAGGAGATCAACCAAGCTGCGGCTCGACTAGCCAAAGCGGTTGTTGATACCCAATCGGCTTGGGTAGCGGGAAGCGTCGGACCTCTCGGAGTTTCTGCAAACGATGCAGAGGTTAAGGGGATTGATCGGGAAGCCCTCTTTCATCAACAAATTTCGGCCCTTCTGGAAGGGGGATGCGACCTCCTCCTGCTTGAGACGTTTCAAAACCCGGAAGAACTGGCCCTCGCCTTGCAGGTGGCCAAATCACTCAATGACAACGTGCCGGTGATCACCCTGCTTGCCTCGCCGGAAACAGGCCGCCTTCCAGGAGGTGACTGGATCGGGGATGTGCTGGAGATGCTCGGGGAAAGAGGCGCCGACCTTGTCGGACTCAATTGTGTGAACGGGCCTCAGGCGATGCTGCGCCTTGTTGAAAAGATTGCTCCTTCCCGCCCCCTGGCCGTCTACGCAAACGCAGGTCGGCCTTCCTATCAGGAAGGCCGAATCGTTTATGGCACAACGCCGGAATATTTTGCTGATTTCGGAAAACGCATGGCCGAGGCAGGGGCAGTGCTTGTCGGGGGATGCTGTGGAACATCGCCTCTTCATATCAAGGCTCTTGCTCATGCCGTGGCAGGACTCAACCCTGCACCACGCAACCATTCCTCCATCACCATTCATGAAGAGGTGATGCCGTTAAGCAAACCCAGGGAAACCAATTTACTCGATCTTATCGCCGCCGGAAAAACAGTCATCGTCACCGAACTTGATCCACCAAAAACACTTCCGCTGGAAAAATTCTTTGCCGCAGCCGAGGCGATCACTCGCGCCGGGAGCGATGCTATCACCCTTGCTGACAATTCCCTCGCCATTCTCCGCGTCAGTAACTTCGCCGTTGCTGCGCTGCTCAAGGAACGTGGCATCACTCCCCTTCTCCACCTGAGTTGCCGTGACAAAAATCTTATCGGCCTTCAAAGCGAACTCCTCGGAATGGCGGCCTTGGGCATGCGCCATGTTCTTGCCCTTACCGGTGATCCAGCCAAGGGCGGCGATCATCCGGGAGCCTCTTCAGTCTATGATGTGAACTCCGTTGGTCTGCTGGATGTCATTCGTCGCCTCAACGAGGGCTACACACAGGCAGGCACCGATCTTCAGGCCAGGCCCGATCTGATTGCGGGCTGCACTTTTAACCCGAACGCGCGCAATCTTGACACACAGATTCAGCGACTTGAACGAAAGATCGCAGCCGGGGCGCGCTATGTCATGACCCAACCTGTCTTTGAAACATCCCTTGTCGAGGAGACGGTGAAACGGACGGCTCACTTTGGAGTCCCGGTTTTTATCGGCGTCTGGCCTTTGCTCAACCAACGACAGGCTCGTTTCCTTCACAACGAAGTCCCTGGCATTAAGATTCCGGAAATGGTCCTCCACCGTATGAAGGGCCTCGAAGGCATCGAGGGACGCAAGGAAGGAATATCGATTGCCAAGGAAGTGACACGCGCCGTGCTCGACAATTTTCCCGGAATCTATTTCATGACCCCGTTCCTCGCCTACCAGACAACTGAGGAACTTTCCGCCTTTGTCCGTTCCCGGTAGATCGCCTATGTTCGGTTATTTCAATCGGATTTATAAACCTAAAAAGGCAATTGGACAGGATTTACAAGATTTACAGGATTATAGGAAATCAGCGACTGGCGAATACATAGCCGTGGGTACGGCTATGTGTTCTGTTCATCCTGTTCATCCTGTTCATCCTGTCTAAAATTCCCCACTGCTGTTTCTAGGATTTGTTCCTGAGTTCTTGAGTATTACCCTAAAAAGGCAATTGGACAGGATTTACAAGATTTACAGGATTATAGGAAATCAGCGACTGGCTTGGGAGAGCCTGAGTTCAATGGATGAACGATAAGGTTTCTGTAACTCATTTGACTCGCTCGCTCCCGCTCGGCTCACCCTAACGGGTTTGCTTTCAGCCAATCTACCCAAGCCGTACCCACGGCTATGTGTTCTGTTCATCCTGTCTAAAATTCCCGACTGCTGTTTCTAGAATAAAAAACAGCCCCTTCGCCTTGAAGCGAAGGGGCTATTTGGAAAAATGAAGATCGTTGATCGGGGATTATTTCTTCTTCAGGGTCTTTAGTTTGGCCTTAGCCTTAACAGCAACCTTCTTCACGGCTGTCTTCTTCTTAGCGGCAACAGGTGCGGCTCCGCCGGCAAGACGGATATTCAGAC
>Ga0302197_10003295_pt1 | contig 14695 bp, 9 predicted proteins | sample II_Bog_N2_1_FD_193526 | JGI IMG/M metagenome (GOLD analysis project Ga0302197, IMG submission 193526) | Peat permafrost microbial communities from Stordalen Mire near Abisko, Sweden - II_Bog_N2_1 | ecosystem: Environmental > Terrestrial > Soil > Wetlands > Peat | place: Sweden: Abisko, Stordalen...
TACTGGGCCAGGGGATCCGTTCAACGCAATGTCGCGGTATGCAACGCCATAGTCGCTCTGCCCCCCGGAAAATGCGCCCAGCTGCTGGAACCCTATATGAATAGCCTGGGAAAGCTTCTTGACCGTTTGACTGTCACGATATGAGCAGGCGAAAAGAACCACAAAAAACGCGAACAGCACGGTGATAAAGTCCGAGTAAGAGACCAGCCACCGGTCATGATTATTCGGTTCTTCAGCGAGCCTGCTTCTCCTTCTCATTGAACGGTTAACCTCACCGGACTACGCCGTTCAGGCGCAGCCAGAAAGCTATTCAATTGCAGTTGCAGAGCCCTGGGATTGACTCCTTCAATGATTGAAAGAACAGCCTCAAGCGTCATCTCTTGGATTACCTGTCTCTCGCGCAAACGAATCCTCAGCTTCCCTGCCCACGGCAAAAAAAGAAGATTCGCTGAGGCGACCCCGTAGATCGTAGCCACGAACGCGACCGCTATTCCCTTGCCTACTTCGTTGATGTCCTGAAGGTGTTGCATAACCTGGATTAGGCCCATGACGGCCCCCAGAATGCCGATCGTCGGTGCAAATCCACCTGCGGCGTCAAACACCTTTGAAACACGCTGTTCCTTTTCGCTTTCGTATTCCAGTTGCAGCTCCATCATTTTGCGCAGATCCGTTGCGCTAACTCCGTCAATTGCCAACATGAGGCTGGCTCGCAGAAACGGGTCTTGAATCTTCGCCAATTCAGCATCCAGAGACAGGATCCCCTCCCTGCGCGCTTTGTAGGCGTATTGCAGCAGGTTTTTCACCAGGGAGTCAGGCTCAGGCTCCTCGTTCATGAATACATACTTCAGCTGCATAACCGCGCGAATAACAAGCTTAAGGGGAAACTGAACCATCACCGCGCCAAGGGTGCCCCCAAATACAATCAGAGCCGCCGTGGGCTGCAAGACTTGAGCCAGCCTGCCTCCATCCAGAATCAGGCCGAGTCCAATTCCGCCCATTGCCAGGACTATGCCGCCAACGGTGCTTTTGTCTATGCTCATCACCACCCAGTCCCTTCACCGACCCCAGAGTGACTAGCCGGAACACTGCACAAGATCAACAGGGGTTTTCCGCATGCTTCCTCGTTCCCATCCCTGCACCTCGCCTGGACAAATTCCTCACCAGCCTTTGAGCACACTGCGATGTCAGGCTCGATCTGGAGAAATACTCACTATCGGCAACTGGATTTCAACATTCCAGTTACCTGCTCGTGTGGGCAGGACGCGAAACGTAAGAAGTTCGGATGAATGAAGGAATGTGGCCCGAACGAAAAACGTCCAACCGACGCCCTGTCAAGCTTCTTCCAGATGCTCATTTCTCTCCTGAAAACCGCGCAGGGCACACAAGACTTAAGTCTCTGAACAATCTTGTACACTATTGATAAATAATGCTATTAACACGGTTCAATTGCATCCGGAGCGTCATTCATCGTCCGCCATTGACAGACGCGCTAGCCCGTTGCGGAAAAGCTCGCCCCGGCGATAGGCTGGGACTTATCCCCGGAAGCGAACTGAGACTGCCATCCATCGCTCCAATTCGAATCACGGACCCCATCGCATCCGCTATTGAAATAATTCTCAAGAGTCACTGAAATCCTTCCAGCCAGTTGCCGATTAGTCTTCATGCTTCCTAATAGGGTCGTAAAGGATCCTCAGACAACTCGCGGCCCGGAACCAGACTTTGACCCCGTCACCTTCCCAAACGAGGAGGAAGGCGACTTGACCATCTTGCCTCGTCCACGGCCATTTCGCGAGCGCAGACGTACTCGGCCCGTTGAAGATTTTCGCCATGAGGCCCTCGGTTCCATCGATCGACTCCTCATACACCACGAGAAAACAATCGAGACCCTGAAAGCAGAGCAGGACAGGTACCGCGCCATGTTTGAAGAGGCGCCGGTGGGAATGTTTCACCTCAGCCCTGACTTCCAACTCCTCTGCGTTAATCGCATGATGGCGCGAATCTATGGCTACGATTCTCCCAAAGAACTCATGACCGAGGTCGGAAGCTTCTCACTACAGTTTCTTATCGACCCACGCCAACTCAAGGAGTTGAGAAGCTCAATTGAAAAGAGCAATACCGCGGGCGGCATCGAGGCAGAAATCCGTTGCCGAAATGGCGCAGATAAATGGGTTTCGCTGAATCTGCGCGCTGTGCGCGATGAGTGCGGGCAGGTCACAAGTTATGAAGGGACCGCGGAAGACATTACCAATCGCAGGAGCGCCTCTGAGCGGCTCCGATTCCTGGCTCACTTCGACGCCTTGACCGGCCTGCCCAACCCCACTTTCTTTCAGAAGCAATTGGATGATTTAGTCCAGGCTGCCCAAAGAAACAATCGCGTCTTCGCTCTGCTCGTTCTCGAGATCGTGCGATTCAAAATAATTAATGACTCCTTCGGACACAGCTTCGGCGATTGCCTTCTGCAGGAAACCGCGCAGCGGATCAAAAGAAATGTTGGTGAAAACGATATCATCGCGCGGATCGGAGGTGGCGAATTCGCAGTTGCGCTTGGTTCCGCGAGCTGTGCCTCCGAAGCCTTGGAAGCTGCTCAAAAAGTAGTCGGCAAACTAGCGGGAGAGTTTTGCATCCTGGGTCATTCTTTGAACGTCTCATTCAATTTTGGTATTAGCATCTTTCCCGATCACGCTGCGGATGGCCAGACACTGATTCAGAATGCGGATGTCGCCCTCTACGCCGCCAAAGAGGATGGCCCCAATAAGACTTGCGTCTTCACCGAAGAAATGAATGCCCAGATGATCGAGGAACTAACCTTGGCGAACGGGTTGCAGTTGGCCCTGGACAGAAACGAACTGTTCCTCGTCTATCAGCCGCAGGTGGACATCCGAACTGGGAAAATTACCGGCCTCGAGGCCCTGCTACGCTGGCAGCATCCGCTGTTGGGACTTATACCACCGGCGAAGTTCATCGGAGTTGCTGAGCGTTGCGGATTGATTGTGCCCATTGGAGAGTGGGTATTGAGGTCTGCTTGTGCGCAGGCCAAAGCATGGCAGGACGCGGGACTTATCGCAGTGCCTGTCGCGGTCAATGTTTCCGCCGTTCAGTTTCGTCAGCAGGGATTTCCCGAAGTTATTCGCTCCATTCTGCGTGAAACTGGCTTTGATCCCAAGTATCTTGAACTGGAACTGACTGAGAGCCTGCTGCTGACAAATGCGGATGTGGTTTTCTCGATACTTAAGGAGTTAAGAGAAATGGGACTGAAGCTCGCAATCGACGACTTCGGAACCGGGTATTCAAGCCTTAGCTACCTGAGACAGTTTCAAGTCAATCGACTAAAAATCGACCGCTCATTTGTTCGCGACGTCGCTGTGAATCCAGATGACGCCGCAATTGCAACAGCAATTATCAATATGGCTAGAGCGTTGAACCTCAATGTACTTGCTGAAGGCGTGGAGACTGAGGAGCAACTGCGCTTTTTTCAGGCTCAGCATTGCTACGAAATTCAGGGATTCTACTTCAGCAGGCCGGTAGGCGTCGGCCAGGCCGCGGGACAGTTGAAGGCTGTTTCCATGGGTCGCGCTTAAATATATTCAGTCGATTGATCCGGGCAAACGCCGAATTCGTCACCAGGAAAAAGTCTTTGCACCCATCTGAAAAGACCCTTTAGCGGAGCCGGATCCGTATTGAAACAGTGTGGGCACAAAACTGGTAGCTATCCCCAAGCCTGACGACAGAGACTCGCGCGATCGCGAATGCGCTCGGTGCCTGCATGATCGACTTGCCTGAGCTTCAATCGCAGCTTATCTCATTGCTCACGCCGATTGAGAGCCGGCGCCAAACAGACAGCGCGACCAGCCTCGAAGCCATGACACTGGAGGCGACGCTCAACCTGGCGCACTCAGGTAAACCACATATCCTCGTTAATGACATCGCGAACGAGGTCAATCGGATCACGCGTGCGCGGAGAACGGCTTCACTTCAGCGCCGAGACGATCGGGCGCAGCATAAAGAAGGTCGGCCTGCTTACACGCCGGCTCGGCAAGGCAGCCAAAGGTCTGGTGATGGACCTGGCCACAATGGCCTGTGTTCATGAATTTGAACTCGTGTGGGTTTACGAATAAGGTGAAAGTTCTTAAGCCTGTTTTTCAATATTTTGCAGAATCCTATACCCCATATGATGAAATCAAAAGACCGCACCAGGTGAAAGTTTCGCCGTCAATTTACGCATAAAGTGAGATTTCCACCAGTTCATACTTCGGAAAGATTGTAACCAGCCTATCATCACTAACTTACTGCGCAACCAAACTGTGGATTGCCCGGTTAATTCTGAACCAATTTGAATGACAGGACCCGCGGCCGGAGGGATTTGCGCAAACGGCAGCTTCATCAAGTGGAGGAGTGTTCTGCGCCTCACTCAGAGACGTTTCTAGTGGTGGCGGCCACTGTTCGTGTTCTTGTTAAGGCTGAGCCAACCGCGCAATGATAATCCATGAAGTAATAGAGTGGCTTCACCGATGTGCAGCCCAGAATATCGAGTTTTTGAAAATGGTCGTGAAAGCCGGGTTCTCGAAAAGGTCCGGATGGTGGCCCATGAAAATATAAATGTTCCTCGCCTTTACCTTTTCGTTTGTCCAGATTACCGGATGATCGCCCATCTTAATCTTGCTACCCGGCGTATAGGTGTTCTCATTCACGCTGGCCAGCACATGAACGTTGGCGCGGGGAGACTTGTCCCAGGTATACCACTCCTCCTGCCGGATGACGAAGGGCGTCGCGACTCCTTTCATAGTTGGGTGAAATGCGTCCTCAACCGTGACCGTTCCGTCAGCGAAAGTGGAAATATAGCTGGTGAAGCGGATGCCGCCCATAAAGTTGGAGAACCATGGCCACATCTTGAAGCCGTCGAACTCGCCGAGCAGAGTTGCATGGTGGAAGCCGATCCAGCCCCCTTTGCCTTCGTCGATGTATTTTTCAAATGCTGAGGCAGCCGTGGGCGTCCAGTTATAGGGTGGATAGTTGAGTTGGATGAACACCTGGTAGCGCGCTAAAAAGGCGTCGTCGATTTTATCAGTGTTTTGAATATAGTCCACAGTGAAGTTATTCTCGCCTGCCAGCCTATCGAGCCAGATCTTTGCCGCGCCCACAAATGGTGCATGAATCCCACCCGGCTCAGCGATGGCGATAACTCGAAACCGCGGCTGCGGCTGCTTCGGCGAAGCAGCTTGGACGACAACAGAACTCATGAGCAACAGAGTCATCAGCAATGCCGCCATGGTGAGCAGTGAAAGAAAGCGCGACCGGCAACGCAGCATGTGGACCATTCCTTTCATTATGTTGACAGCGGTTGAAGATCTTACTTCGCCCTTGGCGGTGTCATTTCCAGAGCCCAGACCGCCATGGGACGCATGTACATCCCCGCGCGAAAATCTCCCGTGATATCCCATGCCTCTGGTGTTCGAAACCAGTAGCCTTTGTTTTCGTAGATCACCTGATAAAGGCCGTGAGTGGTCTTATAGGCTTCATCTTTCATGCCTTCGCTCATCAGCAGTCCCGCATACCCGAGTGTTGTTCCTACCCAGACTTCCTTGGCCTCCGCGTTGGTGAGAATCGAGCCATCGGCCGCCATGCCGTTGGCCGCGCCCATCTCGCCGTGGCCATACTTCATCACGTTGAAATTGAATATCTTCTTCATGGCCGAGACCTGCATGTCGTGGGGCACGATATCGCCGAGCCCGGTGAGGTTGGCGTACCACTGCCCGGCCAGCTGGTCAGTCTGAATGTCGTCCCTGGAAGCACTCTGCGTGTCGTAACGAAAGTATTCGCCGTTCCAAAGCTGCGAAATATAAGTCTTCTGACCTTTCAGAAAGAGAGCATGATATTCCGCCTCAGACGTAGTATCGCCTAGAGTGTGAGCGGTTTCTTCGCCAGCGCGCAGGGCGGCCAACCAAAGACCGCCGGAGTAGGCGCTCACGCCGCTCGTGACCCAATCGTCGTAGGTCTGGTCTGGATACCCGCTGTTTTCCGGAACGCCGCCGCCATGATCGAACTGGCGTAGATATTTGATCGCATCCTTAATGGCGGGCCAGGTGTCGCGGAGGAACTGGGCATCCGTTCGACCTGTCAGGACGTAGTCGCGATAGACCATGAGAACGAACTTGGAGTTGAGGTCTTTCCAGTCGTTGGTATCTTGCCAGCCTGGCTCGTTAACGGCGATGAAAGGATCGCCCTCCGGAACGCCGAGATCGTGTGGAACGGCGCCGATTTTTTTGCGCTTGTGGGTCACGGGCTCGCCTGTCTGCTCGCTCTTCCAGACCCATAGCCCCTGTTCCGGCCACTCCTTCGGCACTGTATCTGCAAACTCGCGTAGTACCTGCTTATCGATATCCGGCCAGAATTTCAACAATGGAAGCGAAGCGTAGAAACGGACGTCAAGGGTACCGTAGTATGCGTAGTCGAAGCATTCAAGCAGAGCAAACGACGGAGCGGCGATGGGGTCAGAACCTGCCTGGCGTCCCCAGAAAGTTCCGCCGTCGGTGAGCGCGTAGAGTTCGTTGAAGAGCATGCCGCGGTACCACAACGGCTTGCTCTCGTCGTTGATATACGGCGCCTGCCACTTGTCTACTTCCACACTCCACTCGGCTGCGTGGAGCAGTCCGTCGCGGGCAATCTTCCAGGCATTCTGACCGGAGGTTCCGTAAAAATCGGTATAGCGCCGATTCCAGTTTCTTCCTTCGCCAAACTGAATTGTCGGGAAGTCCCAGGCGATCGCCATGGGGATAACTTTCCTCTCCCCCGGCGTCAAGGTGAAGCGCACGGCAATCGCGCCGGCCAACTTCTCTTTATCGCTGACCCACGATCTTCCATCGTTGGCCAGCCTGCCGTTTTTTGAGAATGGAGTCCAGACGGATTTACCGTCTCCTGTTGCCTGAAACGTAGTCTGATAGCTGACTTCCACGCCTGCCGATTCGAGCGCCGCGACAGCGAACTGGCCGTCCCATTCATTGGGAACGTTGCCGGCGCGGTTTCTGTCGAGGACGATACCCTTCATCACTCCCGCGCTGCCGATTGTCTCGCTTCTCGAGTCGTTATGGTTGCCCTGATTCGGCGCTCCGGAGAAGTCGCGTGTGAAGGTGCGAAACCAGCCCGACATATTCGTCCAGGAGAGCAGCACCGATACAGTGACGGTTTTGTTGGTGGGGTTATCCGCGTGAATGCGGTAGACGGCCACCGGATAGCTGGATTCACGGTAATTATCAGGAATGACAGGCGAAAACTGCTCCAGCACTACGTGCGCCGGAAACTTGTCCCACTTGTAATCGAACCAGGACTTTGGAAAAAGCGCATAGTAGTCGCCCGCCCCAACCGGATAATCCCATTGCCAGCTTGATAGGTCGCTGCCCTTGGGATGTCCGTTCATCAGCACCTGGGCCCTGCCTTGGGCCTCGCCCTCCGACTGCTGGAACATTGCGAACTGGTTGGCATACACCGGCTCATACTTATGAACCGCGGCCTTGATATGCCAGCGCGCGAAGTCCCCGCGATAGCTGCGAGAAAACGTCCCTGCTCCAAAGCCCCCTACTGGGACGCCTTGCCAGTAGCCATCGTCGATGTCGCCGGGGGTGCGTGTCACTCCGGGGTTTTCCAGTGGCAGTCCCAGCGGGCGTTTCCAGGCGGCCTTCGGAATACCTTCCTGACCCGATGCGATGAAAGCTGTGGATAGACCGAGTGCGAATGCGAGGATATGGATCGCATAAATCGATGATCGCTTCAAAATGCCCCCAACTGGTTATCAGGATTCGTTCAAGACTGGGCCTGCACAGAGTACAAGGAATGGAGAATTAAACCACACATATCCGCAACCGGCAAAACTCGCGAAACGGCATCCGGCGTTGCTCTCTCGAAACAATGGCTACTGCTTGCGACCGCCGAGCCACAGCAGAGCATTTTCAAAAAAGAGATTCTGTTGCTGGCTGGTAAGGATCTTGCTGCCGTGACCCATATTGGTGTAAATCATCTTGTACTTGGTGTTGGTCCACGCAACAGGAATATCTCCACCAGTAAGGGTGTCTTTAAATCCGAGCGGATAGTTGGAAGGGGCGAGCGTCATCAGCACCTTGATATCAGGGCTGTAGCGAGGATTTGGCACCCAGCTATACCATTCGTTGGCAGGCGACTCAAAGCTCGCCTGGAGCCCCTTCATTGCCGGATGCGAAGGATCATCGATGGTCAGCGTGGCGGGCAGTGGAGGCCAACTGTTGCCGTAGAATACCGTTCCGAGAAAGTCCGCGAACCATGGCCAGGTTTTGCGGTTGTCCATGTACCCGGCAATATGGAAGCCGAGCCACGCACCTCCATGTTCCATATAAGCCTGAAAGGCCGTGCGCTGCGCGACCGTGGAGGGGGCGTCGTCCAGCCATAGAACGACTTGATATTGCTTCAGGACGGTAGGGTTCAGATCGTCCCAATTCGTTGAAGCTTTGAAATCGAAATGGTCCCGTCTGGCCATTTCTTCGAAAAATGGGATGGCCTGCATGGCGAAGTCCATATGATCCTGCTCGACGTGAGTGGAGTGGAACGCGAGAACATGAAAACGTTGGTTCTGGCCAAAGGCCACAAATGCGGTGAGAATGAGAGCCGCCACGAGGCTGAGAGAGCGCAAGCGCCGAATCATCTGGGAACCTACTCTTGCGAAAAGGATCGTTTTCGAAGTTCTAAACCGGACTTTGTTATGTTTGATAATATATTCCAACGATGGGGTTATTTCATAGCATGGGTGCTCGCTTCAGCGTTTGCCATCCGATCTTGCCCATCTGCGGGTTTCGGCATATTTCCCGCGCCCGCATCATGCTGGCTTCGGCCATTCTCGCAGGTGCGGTTTCCGTTGTGTATGCGCAGAGCGGTGTGCCACAGGGCAGGATGATTACCAGTCTTGCTGTCGCGATCAACCCCGCAACGCACAAGGTCTATGCCGTGAATGAAGATGCGGGCACGGTGTCGGTCATGGATGAGGACACCGGATCGAAGCGCGTGGTGAAGGTAGGGAGCACGCCCATCTCGGTCGCCATCAATCGGCTCACGGACCGAATCTATGTCACCAACACCGGAAGCGGTTCGATCAGCGTGATCGATGGCACACAGGATGAAGTGATCGCGACTATCAAGGGCGAGTCCCATCCTTATGTGCTGGCGGTGAACGAATCAAGCAATAAGATATATGTGACGAATACTTACAGCAATGCGGTTACAGTCATCGACGGAGCGACGAGCACAGCGCAGGCGCTGAAGGTCGGCTCCGCCGATGGAATAGTCGTCGATCCCCGCAATAACACAATCTTCTTAATGGGCTATGAGGATCCCGACATCCGCGTTGTCGATGGCGCAACTGGAGCTGTCCGCAAAGTTGCGGTTGGGCCGCATCTCTGGGGAATCACTCTCGACGAATCTTCAAGCTCTGTCTATCTTGCTCATACCGGAACCAGCGACATCGTCGCGCTGAACGAGCAGACGTATGATGTGAGGGTCATTCCGGTTGGGTCCATCCCCTGCGCCGTGGCGGTCAATCCGGTCACTCGGATGATCTATGCTGTGAACTATGGCGATGAGACGGTCAGCGCTGTTGACGCTATTAAAGGAAAGGTTATTGCCACGCTACCTGTAGGCAAACATCCGCAGGCTGTCGTCGTCGATTCGGTTCGCAACCGCATCTATGTTGCGAATGTTCACAGTGGCAGCGTTACGGTGATTGATGGCAAGAGAAATGCTGTGATTGGCACGTATGACGCGGGCACGAATCCGTATGCTCTTGCGGTGGATCCAGACGGTGGGCATGTATACGCGGCAAACTACGGCGAGCCGTCCTTTACTGCCATCGATGTTTCGCGCATCGCGGCTCAGAAGTAGAATCAGTTACCCGACAATATCGAATAGTCGCAACACCAAGCGTAGGGAAGCGCATGCGATTTACCGCGTTTAGCAATGGAGAGCGGGAGGGGGCGGGCAGTTGCCGGTCCGGATGGACTGTAGTTTGTCCACCGTTGGCGCAGTCTGCAGCACACTCACAGGATATTCCTTGACGATTTCGCGTAGCTTCAGCATATCTCTCAATAATTCGCATGAAGTTCTCGAAGTTCGTCCCAAACGCCGGTTCCGGATCGTGTGCGCTTCTTCGATCCTTTTCAGTGGCCAATAAGACTGGCGCAATCTGCTGCTTACTGCGCCGGCCAGTTGTACGCGGCAAGCACCTTTCCATCGGTTCCGACCAGCACAATGGCGGCGGTGCCGCTCTCCAGCGTTCCTGCAAAATGGCGTCGACTGCGCACATCGTCAAATGCAAGCTGCTGCCGGTTGGATTCGGATGTGAGTACGTACAGCGTTGCGGCCGGGAACATCGTGGGAGCGATCAGGATTCCGGGATCGGTCAGAGTCGTTGTATAGACCGGCGCAACGCCCGCAACCTTCAGCGCATAGCGATAGGCCTTGCCCACCAACTCGAGATTGTCGCTGAGTTCTACCGGCAGCGCCGTGAACAAAATCCTCCCTTTTCCCAGCGTCCTTTCGACCCACACGTCTCCGTCAGGCGTCTGCGCCTGGCTCAAAGCCGTCGTCTTGTTGCCTGTGAAGCTCAGTGCCTCGTCGCCCCACGGAAAATGCGCCGCTTGATCGCGAATCGTCAGCGGGACAGTGGTGTAGGGAATCCCAATCGCATCCTGCCGTCCCGTCGTGTGTAAATGTGCATCGCCATCAAATGGCCCTGTCACCAGCAGTGTCGCGCCGGCCTTCACGCGCTCCGTGATTACTTGCCAGGCGGCATCCGTCAGTCCGAATGGAGACGGGAGCAGAATCAACTTCGGCGATCCGAGCAATTCGATCTGGTACTCGCCCACGGCGTATGCCTGCGAACGTGCAATTCCATACAGGGCGCGCACCGCATTCTGCTGCGCCTCCAGCGCATACGCCTTTGCAGAAGAAAGCTGCAACGATTGCGGCAGCACAATCGCAACTTCAGGCAGCGTAAGCGCGGTTGCCGACGGTGCTGCCTTGCGCGCAAACTCGCCCAGATCGCGCATCTGGTTCTCCCAGACTTTCGAAGAACCGTCGCTGCGCTTCATGCCGAAATCGACCTCGCGGTCCCAATCCCACTGCATCGCTCCGGACGATCCCGCAGCAAAGCCCAGCGCCCACTTTCGTTCCGTCAGCCCCAGCCCGGTGAACTCGTCGTAGCGCCACGCGCCATCCGGAGCCCACACCGGCTGATATCCCGTTTCGCCGGTAATGTTCGGCACCCCCGGCCGCTTCGCCGCCACCGAATCCCACAGCAGCGCATCGTCCTGCCAGTAGGTGTGATTCGTAGTGAAGGAAACACCCGCGCCCCCATAAAACTGGTTCAGCACGCGGTCCGTCACGCCGCCTTCATCCTGGCCCACATCAACCAACTGCTTGCTGCCGGTCGAGTGAATAACCGAAACCATCGAGTGCACCCAGTCGCTGAACGTATCCTGCGCGAACAGGTTGTAATCGACAGCCCGCACCTGCCGGGGATTTCCGGAGCGGTCATAATTCAGATCGCCGCCGGAAGGCAGCGGGACAGCATCGAAGCTGCCAAGCTGCTCCGCAGGCACGGCCCATGCAGCGGCAAGCGCCGTCAGCTTGTCGTCATATTTCCTACGAAGCCATCTGTGCCACGCAGCCACTTCGCTCGAATCGCCGTTCGGCACATTGCCATGAAAAACAAGGTGCGGGTTACTGAAGCTGGGCTCGTTGATCAGGTCCCACGAAAGCCATGGCACGTCTTTGAACCGCTCCACCACCGACCGCACGTACGCCTGCTCCATCCGTACCGCGGACGGATCGAGGTACGGGTTAGGAGGCGTGACGGAAGGATCGTCGCGGCCCGGCGTGCCGGATCGAGGCGAGAACGCGAAGAAAGTGAAGTTCACCGCGATGTGATGCCGCTGCGCGCATAGCAGGAACGCCTCAAGATTGCGCAGAAACCGCTCGTTCGCGCCGCCGCCCGCATTGTTCTCAATAAAGCGCCCGTTCGGCATCCATACACCAGTGCGGACAAAGCTCACACCGTGCTGCTCCATCTCGGCGAAATCGCGATCCCAGATCCACGCGTTGCGTGGCCCGGAAAAGTCCCATCCATTCGACTCCGTTGAAAAGTAGTTGCTGCCCACGGGAAAGAACGGCGCGCCATCGCGCGTGATGAAGTCCCCATGAGTTGCAAGCACCGGTCCGGCATGCACTGCTTCCGCATCCTGCACCCAGAAGCCGTTCTGATAAAAAGCGCGAAACTCGCCGCCCTCCTTGTAAACAGCCGCAATGGTGTAGAACCCGGCCGGCAGCGGCTTATGGAACGGCACAGTCAAATCGGCAATGCCGGACTGCGTAACCGACAGCGTCTGCGTATCGAGCACTTCGGATTCCGAACTCAAAGTAACTTTCAATTCACCTGTCGTGGATGTGCCGAGCTTCTCCTGCCGCGGGCTATGCAGATGCGCTGTAGTGACCGGCGGCTCGTCGAGCCGGATTGCGGAGAAGAGAGTCTCAATCGACAGATCGATCGCGCCCTGCCGGGCGTAACTCGCCGACTGCCTGATCAGCGCGACGCCATCGTCGCTTTGCCAGTATCCCGGTTCAGGTTCGAAGTCGAGTGCAACCACGCGGCTGCCCGCCATTGGCCCGAAAGAGTAATCGGCCACGATCACCGGCGCAGCAACAAGTTGGCCCGTGCTGTCAGACATATATCCAAGCCCGTTCAGCCGCCCCTCAACAGCGAAGAACCTCTTTGCGCGCAAGTGCGGCGCAGTGCCAAGCGCGTAGCCAGGCTTCCATGCAAACTGTGCATCTTTGGCATCCGGCACTTCGTAGGTATGGCGAAAATCGAGCACGCGTGCGTAGGTGTCCTGCGGCCGCGACGCCTCATACTTGCCGCCAACCAACGCAACTGGATCCCGCAACGGTTGGCCGCCCAGAACAAGCAGGTTGCCTCCACTGTGGAGATACGACTCGATCGGCTTCCATACATCAACCGAAACCGCTGAGCCATAGGGCAGAATCAGCACGTCCGCATGATCGAGAGTTCCCGCCTGGTTGAGCGTAGCGATATCCACGAACACCGGGTCCAAGCCGCTTAGCGCGCGCTCCAGCACGGAACGCTCCACGGGTTGGCTGGCAACAGTCGGAAAACCAGGCTGCCAGAAAACAACCACCTTGGCGCAAAGCGAAACAGGAAGCAGACCCATCAGCGTGAGCAGAGAGGCAACTCTGCGCAAACCGAGCAATGTCTTTGAGAGGTGTACGTGCTGCACCATTTTCATTTAGGAACTCCCGGTCTGGATGGAAGACTGGCCCAAATACGGTATCTGATCAAACCGAATCGCGCATTCTCGCCCCGTCAGGGAACCTGCATTCGTTGACCGCAACCTGGACAAGGTGAAATCTTTCCCACCGAACCATACCAGACGCCCAGCCGCGTGACAAGAGTATGTGCGTCAATCGCAGGATGCCACGAGACCGGAAGAACTAGGGTGTTTGGCGGTGCGGTTTTCGGAGAATATCCGATAAGCCGCTGAAATGGCAGAGCCTTATCAACTCAGAGTGGAGCTTCGGGATGCGAGCGAACTGGTTTAGCGACGCCGCGTGATCAGCAGCGAAACCAGCCTCGCCCGACTCCATGATGCCACGCCTATGCGTTCGTCTATGCGCCCACAACGATCGCGGGCTTTTCCCCGCGCGCATCCGCTTCCTTCACTTCGGTCACAATCGTGCGGTGCTCACCCGGCATCAGCGAAATGTAGTTATCGGAGTACAGCGCCGGTAGAATCCGATCGCCGCTCTTCTCGCGTACTGCCTTCACGCGAATCATCAACGCGGGCCACGCTGCGTCGTTGCGCAACTCGGTCGTCAATCGCCAAAGATTGTCTTTATGCTCCAACGATGCATTCGTATTCACCTTCGGTTTAGGCAACTGGCGAATTGCACGATGATTGTTTTCCTCAAGTCCGCGCAGATAGAAATTGGACGACAAAGTCTCTGCGCCGCGCGTCAGCGTGAGTCGCAGAAAATGCACTGGCGTAAACCCAAGGGGATACTCCATCGTGATGCACGATAGGGTGCTGTCTTCGGCACTGTTGAACGCCGAGTTGGGAATATAGTGCAACCCCGGATGCAACTCACCAAGTGTCTTGCGAATACCATCCTCGAGCGGCTTGGGCGGGTTGCCCTCATTGCGTCCACAGTAGAGGCCGATGGAAGCGTGATTGCGAATGCGCAGGATCAGGTCTCTCATGTCGTCGAGGAAGAGCCCATTGTCGAATGGCTCCGGCCCATCCCAGGGATTGGCGAGCCAGAAATCCTGCCACACCATCACGCCGTGCCGGTTGCAGGCTTCAAAGAATGCCTCGTCGCCCTTCTCAGTACGCGGCTCAATATCCAACGTCGAGCGGTATCAATCCCATAAATCGGCACGACACAGCGCGTTCTTGGGTGCCAGCGGGCCTGGAAGCTCTTACGGAGACGAATCCTAGACGGAAAAGGCCGCCAAGCACAAACTAAGATCACCGCATCCGCACCTCCTGCCTCTTCGCATCCATCCGGTCCAGCGCCTGATGAGGCGACGGCGAGCAAACGCAGAAGCTGCCTTGCAGTTTGGCCCGGAGGACGTCATTACAGTCCTTTCGGTAACTCGTACAGTCGATCT
>Ga0302197_10003303_pt1 | contig 14678 bp, 9 predicted proteins | sample II_Bog_N2_1_FD_193526 | JGI IMG/M metagenome (GOLD analysis project Ga0302197, IMG submission 193526) | Peat permafrost microbial communities from Stordalen Mire near Abisko, Sweden - II_Bog_N2_1 | ecosystem: Environmental > Terrestrial > Soil > Wetlands > Peat | place: Sweden: Abisko, Stordalen...
AGATTCCTGCCGCCTGGAACGCGGTCGCGCCCGCCGATTTAGAGTACGTAGGTTGGAGTACACATGCTGAAGCTGAGAAAGATTCACATCCTGGGATTCAAGAGCTTTTGCGACCGCACGGAGTTGACCGTGCCGGGCGCGGGCATCGCCGTGGTGGTTGGTCCCAATGGATGTGGAAAGTCCAACATTCTGGACGGTGTAAGTTGGGTACTCGGCGAGCAGAGCGCCAAATCGCTCCGCGGCTCCAACATGCAGGATGTCATCTTTGCCGGGACCCGCGATCGCAAAGCGTTAGGCATGGCGGAAGTCACGTTAACCCTCGTGGACCCGGAAGCCTACGAGGGCCCAATCCCGGTTCAGCCTGAACTCCTGGTCGATGCTGACGGCCCCGCTGACTGGGACGAAGACCAGATGCGCCGCGAGCGCGCGAGCGAAGCCGAAGAGATTATTGCCGCCGAACAGCCGGGCCAGGTGATTGATGAGGATTCCGTTCAGGATTCCGCTGCCGCGCAAGCATCGGCCGAAGGCCCGCAAGCCGTCGTACTCAAGATTCGTCGCCGCAAATTTCAGCGCACGCCACAGAAGGGCGAGATCGTCATCACCCGGCGCCTTTTCCGCACCGGCGAAAGCGAATACCTGCTCAACGGCAAGCTCTGCCGCCTGCGAGACATTCAGGACATCTTCATGGGCACCGGTCTCGGCCCGGAGAGCTATGCCATTATCGGCCAGGAGCGCATTGGCCAACTGCTTAGCTCCAAACCCCACGATCGCCGCGCCATCATCGAAGAAGCTGCGGGCATTACGCGCTTCAAAACCAAGAAGCGCCTCGCTGAGCTGCGCCTGGAAAGTGCCAAGCAGAACCTGGCGCGCGTCGACGACATCTTTGAAGAAATCACGCGGCAGATGAACAGCCTGAAGCGGCAAGCGGCCAAAGCCGAGCGATTTGTTGCCGTGCGTGACGAACTTCGCGGACGCCTGCGGATTGTCCTGGCCAGCCGCATGGCCGCCATGGATGCGGAGCAGGCCACCCTTGATCAGGAAATTGCTCTGCTCACCGAGCGAATCAATGGATCCGCCGGAGAGATCGGGACTCTAGAAACCACCCAGCACTCCCTCACCGAACGCGGATATGAGCTCGAAGGTGAAAGCCACGAGGCCCAAAGTCGCGCCAGCGAGACCGCCATTGAGTTGGAGCGAAACATGGCGCGGGGCCGCAGCAACTCCGAGCGCGTCAGCGAGTTGGAAGCCCGGATCGCTGCCGCGGGCGCGGAATTGGAAGCCACTCGCATTCAGTTGACTGGAATCGCCGAGGAACGAACCCAGCAGCACGCGTTCCTTGAGTCGGCCGCCGGTGAATCCAAAGCCTATCGCCAGAAAGTTGAAGCGCACCAGCAGGAAGCCCGCACCGCAGCCGAAGAAGTTTTCGCTTCCGAAAGGCATTTGGAAACGGGCCGCCGGCACGCGATGCATCTGCTGACCCTGGCGGGCAACGCCCGCAACCACACAGCCCAGGCTGAAGAGAGCCTTGCCGCCCTGGAACGTGAAGCGGAGCGCTTGGATTCCGAGATGCGCCAGGCCGGAATCGAGCTTGAAAACCTGGGGGTTCAGAAAGGCCAGTCGACTCTCCGATTCGGAACCGCGGTGGACGCGCTCAAGCTCCTTGAAACTGAAATTGCCTCCACCCGGGAGGATCTCCAGACGCGACGCGCGCAGGAGAACAGCCAGCGCGCGCACGCCAACCAGTTGCGCGGCGAGCAGGCCGCGGCCGCCGGTCGGCGCGGTTCACTTGAAGCATTGATCCGGAATCACGGCTACTCCACTGACACGGTACGGCGCCTGCTGAAGCCCGGCGCACTTGGAGCTGGGAGGTCGGCCATCGGCACGCTGGCGGACTTCCTGGAGGTGAGCGGCGAGCACGAGGCCGTCGTTGACGAGTTCCTTCGCGAAGAGCTGAATTACATCGTGGTCGAGAGCTGGGTGGCCGCTGAAGAAGGCGTGCGGCTGCTCAAGTCCGGCACCGACGGCAGGGCCACATTCCTGGTCCACTCTCCTGAACAGCGCGCGCTTTTTGACGAGCCGGCAGACTCCATCAGCGGCCCCGGACTCACCCCGCTCAAAGACGCCATTCGTGTGCTCAACGGCTTCGGCCGGACCCTCGAATCCATCCTCCCCAAGCTCGGCAACGGATACCTCGTCGAGGATCCCACCGAGGCGCAGCGATTGTCAGGGCACTACGCCCATGCATTTTTCCTCACCTCCGGAGGAGAATGCTTTCACAACACCACGGTAACCGGCGGCAACCCTGCCAAAGAAGGCCCGCTGGCGCTCAAGAGGGAGTTACGTGAGACAGAGGCTCGTTTGGCCAAGCTCGCAAACAGCCTTGCGAATGCGGACGCCGAAGTTGCAGCCCTCGCACGCTCCATCGAAGAGCTGACGGCACAACTCGAAACGCGCAGCGCAGAGCGCCGCAAGGCAGAGACAGATGCGGCCAACCAGGGCGCAGCGCTCAAACAAATGGAAGCCGAAGCGCAGCGCATCGAACGCCGGCTGCAGGAATGGTCATCCCAGGCCGCCCGCAACAAGGACGCACGCGAAGGTAAATCCAATGCGATCGCGCAGAAGCGCGAGGAGACCCAGCGCCTTGAAGCCGAGCGAGCCGCCGCCGAGGCTGCTCTTGAAGAGTCCCAGGCGCAGTTGGAGCAACTGCGCTTGAAACGCGAAGGCTTGCAGCAGGAAGCCGCAGTGGTTACCGCTGAACTTGCCGGTCTGGAAGAACGCAGGCGTGGCGCGGAAGCCGCTTTCCAGCGCATTGATCGCCTGCACTCCGACCTCGAGCGGCGCGTGCTGAGTATCTCGCAGCAGTTGGCCGCCGCGAACGCTGAGCGCGTGCAGCGTATCGACGAAAGCGCAACTCTTGCCGCAAAGCAGAAGGAACTTGCGGAGACGCGCATCCAGGCCCTGGCCGCCGTCCAAACCCTCGCCGACCAGGCACTGGCCCTGCGCCAGCAACTCGCTTCCATCGAATTGGAGCTGAAGACAAGCCGCGCCGCTCTCGACCAGTTGCGCGAAGACCGCTCTGGGCGTTCGAGCAAGGTTGCCAAGCTTCGTTCCGATCTTGAGCATCTTGAAGGGAGCTGCCTCACTGAAGTGAATCTCGAGGCCCAGGTCTTGCGCGCCGATGAGCAGATGGAACGCCTTGCCGATGAGGCCCTTGCTGCCGAGGAAGAAACCTGCCGCGCCTTGCGCCAGAGGATTGAGCAGATGGGCCCGGTCAACATGATGGCGCTCGACGAGTTCAAAGAGACCGCCGATCGTCACAGCTTCCTTGAGGCCCAGCGCAAGGACCTCATGGAGTCGATCGAGAACACGCAGGAGACGATCAAGGAAATCGACCAGATCTCCCGCACCAAGTTCGATGAAGCCTTTGTCAGAATCAACGAGAACTTCGCCTTGGTCTTCTCGCGTCTCTTCCAGGGCGGGCAGGCCTTTTTGCGGCTCACGGACGTTGAAAACCAGGCCGAGAGCGGACTTGAGATTGTCGCCTCGCCTCCGGGCAAGAAACTGCAGAACGTGCTGCTCCTTTCCGGCGGCGAAAAGGCGCTCACCGCGCTCGCCTTGCTGGTGGGCATCTTCCAGTTCCAGCCCAGCCCGTTCTGCGTGCTGGACGAAGTGGATGCGCCGCTCGACGAGACCAACGTGGGCCGCCTGGCTGAGCTGCTTCACTCCATGAGCCAGGACACGCAGTTCCTGCTGGTCACGCACTCCAAGCGCATGATGCAGGCTGCCGATATGATCTACGGCGTGACCATGCAGGAGCCTGGCGTGTCGAAGGTTGTGAGCGTCCGATTGAACAACCAGGAGCGCCAACGCGCTACGGCGTAGTTCTCGTAACTCAGAGCGCGAATCGCAATAGAAACAACCGGGCGATTAAAGCGGTTCCAGGATTGCTGTACTCCGAAGGTAATACAGTCGAGTCGACGCGACCCCAAGGAGTGGCGACCCTGTACAACGCGGGAAACGGTATACCTATCCTGGAACCAATCTAAAACAACTCGTCGTATGTTGTTTTGCGCAACAGCTTGTTGTTCCAATATTGGTTGTGCGAAGCGAGCGGGATCCACGCAGCGCGGTCAATCATGTTTTGCACGTGCCGAGGATCGGTTTCCAGCAAGGCGGGATCATCGTAATAATCCAGCCGCCCGCTCACAATGTCCATGTGCGACCAGATATTGATCCACTTCGGCCGTTTGGGCGGCGCGGCCTTGTTGAAGCGGTATAAATCATAATCGGTGATCAACGGCTGCACGGCGCAAACCATCGTTTCTCTCAGCTCGCCCTGGTCATCCAGCTTGTTGCTTGCCAGCTTGAGTTGTACCCGAAACAGAAATGCCGTCTTATCCAACGGCGAACCGAGCGTGATGAGCGCATGAGTCCTTTCAATCGCGGGGTTCGGTGCATCGGCCGACAGCAAGGCGGCCTGGTTGTTGATCAATGCATTGATCGTGTCGTAGGCGATGACTGAACCCAACGAATGCGCCACAAAGACAATTCTCTCGTACTTCGGAATCCATCCCGTATAGCTATGCCCTTCAAAAACCACGTGGGCTGCATCTAACCCCACCTGCTGGATTTTTCCTCGCAGATCTTCCCACTTGCTGTCTTTGTACGGCGAGAGATAGGCCACCAGCGAACCAACATACTGGATCAATATCGACCTGAACCACAGGGTGCCTCCAACCACGATGACCCACAACAGGAAAGCAACGGCTCCCTGCCACGGATGAACCAGCGAGAGGTCGGGGCTAAGGATCGGCCACGAGCCGCCGAGGGATCTTGCTGCCCAGTTCCATGGAGTTGCAATCTGTCCATAGACAAAGTTGGCAACGTCATACAAGCTGCCGATAGCGCCCGATTCGAATTGCTTTGCAACCCCGGCCACAGCCGATGCCGCAATGGCTATCCCCAGCGCAATAAAGCCGACCATGAACATCAAAAGCGGAAGCAGAATGAAGGTGCCCCAGGTGGCCTTGAGGTTCTTGAAATCGCCGAAGAGCCAGCGCCTGAACCAGCCGATCTTCCCGGACAGGACGGTTCCGCGAATCCCGTTCCAACCTGCGGACAAGAGAAATCCCAACGTCTCCCAGTAGCTCACCTGGCCCGCGGTCAATGGCGCCCAGTACGCCTCGTAGACGTGGACCGATCGCGGCTGGCCATCTTTCTCCTTCCACCCAATCTCGGTGCGCACAATCAGGCTGGCCGCGACCTTGTTGCAGGGAACGGGCCGGATGACAACAGAAAAATCAGCAGCCCCGCGTTCCTTTGCTTCTTCCAGAAGGAATGATGCTGCCCTGCTGAGTGTCTCAAAGCGAACCTGCTCGCCAATTCCGTGAAAAACTAGAACCGCCGACGGCAAAGTCTGTGCTATCCCCGAAAAATACGCGGGATGCTTGTCTCTCTCAGGCAGCGATGCAGCAACGATCTTCGGGCACCATTTTGACTGAAATTTGCTCGCCACTTTGGGTATCTCCGCTTGGATAAGTGAGCGGAATATATCACCTGCGCGCCAGGATGTGTAGATTACTTTTGCAGGCAAGAGTAAGGCCGGAGGCCTACGGGGCGGACTGACAAAAAATCACCTCCGAAGGACATCTTCTCTTCGGAGGCGCTTGTATTTCACAAGAGAGACGGGGACCAGTAGCCGGCGCTGGAGGTCGGTAGCGCGCGGCTACTGGTGATCCCTGTACTAACGAAGCTAGCAGCGGCTTCCCCTTTCCACGGCTGCCTCGTGTCGCCCGGCTCTAAGAAGGCTGTTCTTGCTCGTCTTCCGAACCATGTTGACAACTGGAGTGTCTCCCATACGGGAAACCCGTTCCGTGACGGTCGTCACAGGGATGCTGTTTTTTTTCCACAAAGTAATTTCGTCTGAGTGAACCACGAATCGACCCGCCAGCGCTGATCAGTTTCGCACATGCTTACTGCATCCTGGGGAACATTGACAAACCCCGTCGCGCACTGGAGAATCGAAGTTCAGTACCCGCCAAGGCAGGCCTCTCCGTGACCGCTCTCCTCACTACAAATCTGGGCAATATACCTCTGCTTGGCCGCGGCAAAGTGCGGGATCTTTACGCGATCGACGACGCGCTGCTACTGGTCGCAACCGATCGCATTTCCGCCTTTGACCATGTTCTCGCTACCGGAATTCCGGGCAAGGGGAAAATCCTGACCCAGATCTCGCTCTTCTGGTTCGATCTTCTGGCCGGCATCGTGCCCAACCATCTCATCAGTGCAAGCGTCAACGACTTTCCGCAGGCATTGCAGCCGTATCGGGATCAACTCGAAGGCCGGGCGATGCTTGTCAGGCGGGCAGAAATGTTTCCGGTAGAGTGCGTCGCCCGTGGCTACCTTGCCGGTTCCGGCTGGAAGGAATATCGCAACGGCGGAACGGTTTGCGGCATTCCCCTTCCTGAAGGGCTTCTGGACGGATCGCGGCTCCCAGCGCCGGTTTTCACCCCGGCCACCAAGAGCCAGGATGGAGCGCACGACGAGAACATCTCTTTCGCGGCAACTGAGAGTGTGCTTGGCACAGCCGATGCCGCGGAACTTCGCCGGCTCACCCTCGCCCTCTATGCACGCGCCGCGGAACACGCCGAGTCCCGAGGCCTTATTCTTGCCGATACGAAATTTGAGTTTGGCGAGATTGCCGGTGGGATTATTCTTGCCGATGAGGTTCTGACGCCGGACTCCTCGCGCTTCTGGGAGGCTGCCGCATGGCATCCTGGGGGTGCGCAGCCCTCGTTTGACAAGCAGTTTGTGCGCGACTACCTGGAAGGCATCAAGTGGAACAAGCAAGCGCCCGCGCCCGCTTTGCCTGACGAAGTGGTGGAGCGCACGCAGAGCAAGTATCTTGAAGCGTTTCGCCGCTTGACCGGGCGGCATCTCAGTCTGTAGCACTGGAACGGAGTACATCATGGTTTGGGTCGATTGGGTTATTGTGATCGTGATGGCGGTGTCCGTGATCAGCGGACTGTCACAGGGCTTCTTTCGTTCCGCCTGCGGTCTGGCCGGTCTGCTGGTGGGTTTGGAAGTCGCGTCCTGGAACTACGGTCGCGTTTCGGCGCTGTTGATGCCGCTGTTTCGCGTCAAGGCCATCTCCGACGCGGTGGGATTTGTGCTGATCGCGGTGCTGGTCCTGGCCATCTTCGCCATCATTGGCGCACTTTTGGCAAAAGCATTCAAGCTTATCGGATTGGGCTGTCTGGATAGCCTCGCCGGTGCAATCTTTGGATTCTTTCAAGGCATAATTCTGGTAACCTTGGGAATCCTCGCAATTGTTGCGTTCTTTCCTGAGACGAATTTGCTAACGGAAGCGAGACTGCCCAAAATGTTTTTCGGCGTGTGTCATCTCAGCACTCATGCAAGCCCCGCGGAACTGTCGCACCGCGTACGCGACGGCCTGAAGGTGTTGGAGCATGAGTCGAGTGGATTGATCGCTCCCAAGAAGAGTTGATGGCAATGCGAAGGTTTCCGCAAAGATAATAAATCGATCATTCTGTAGAAGTGGCAAGAGGTGGATGTGAGAAGAGAACTGGACAGCCTGGTGACACAAATGCACTCCAGCGGCATGAGGTATGACGATGCCGTGCGCGAGTTTAAGAAACAGTATCTGCGCGAAGTGCTTGTGGCACACAGGGGAAACCAGTGTAAAGCGGCTGAAGAATTGGGAATGCACCGCAATACCCTGAGCCGGGCCATGTCGGAGCTGGGCCTTGAACTCGCCGAGGTGCGGGCCGGCCTCAAGCGTCCGCCGCGCGGCGAACGTCCTGTGTATAGCGCAGTGCGGCAGAGCTATCGCTGACGATTCAAGGGATATGTTGACAACTCAATCGAGCAATGAAGCGCGCATCGCTATCGAGCCGGGTTTTGCCTGGGACGAACAGAACGCCTATCTCTTCGACATTGACGGAACGCTGCTGCGGAGCCGCGATCGCGTTCACTTCGAGTCTTTTGCCTCCAGCGTGCATCGAGTCACCGGGTTTGAAATTACACTGGCTGGAATTCTGCTGCATGGCAGCACCGACACGGCGATTCTGCGCGAGGCGTGGCGCCAGGCGGGGATTCCAGTTACAGTCCTCGAGGCGCGGATGGAGGCCATTCTGGAAGCAATGCGGAACACCGTGGCTGAACGCCGCCATGAGTTCGACCTGATTCGCATGCCCGGCGTGGAACAGACGCTCGACCACCTGGCGCGGCGCGGCGCCCTTCTGGGCGTGGCAACGGGCAACCTGGAGATGATTGGATGGATCAAGGTGGAGCAGGCGGGCCTGCGGCAGTGGTTCCGCTTTGGCGGTTTCAGCGATCACTTCCCGGTTCGCTCGGAACTGATTGGCGCGGCGGCGGATAAGGCGAGAGAGCTGGTAGGCCGCTCAGCGAGCATCTGCGTTGTTGGCGATACGCCGCGGGACATTGAGGCCGCGCGCGCCAATTTCCTTTCGGTCATCGCCGTGGCGACGGGCAAGTACAGTTTCGACGAGCTTCTGGAGTACCAGCCGGAGGTTTGCGCATCCTCGATGGCCGATCTGCTGGCCTTCACACGGACACCGCAGTGAAACCGCAACGACCCAGGACGGCCCTCGAATCCGCCTCGGCTGGGGAGCGACTGAGTCTCCGATTGAAATGGGTGATGAATCGAACCGCGAGTCCATCGAGTTGGATCGGCGGGGCGATTGTGGCGATATTTGTAATGCTGGCGGCTCCTCATTTGCCTGCGCAACAACCGGAGGCGCTGCCGCAGCCGAATTCGCACACCACCTCATCCTCCTCGGACAAGGTGGCGAAACAGCATGAGCCGACTGGCGGGGATCGGCGGCGCGCTGCCAAACTTTTTCTTCAGGCAAGCAAGCTTTTTGAGAAGGAGCTTTTTGAACAGGCACTGGGTGACTATCGCCAGGCCGCCGCACTTGACCCTTCCAACCCCGACTACGCTCTGGCCGCCGAATTGGCTCGCAGCCACGCCGTCACCGCGCTTCTTCAATCCGCGGTCAAAGATCGGAATCGCAGCGACTCCTCAGCCGAGCGACAGGCATTGGCGCGTGCACTGGCACTCGACCCCGAGAATGCGCAGGTGATCGAACATCTGCACGAACTCGCGGACCAAGCCGCGCTCGGCGAGGCGCGGCCTCTGTACGACCAGACAGCTTCCGGACTGGGCGAAGCTGTTACCCTTGCGCCAACCGCCGGCGTACACGACTTTCACGTGCGGTCGGACCAGCGGCAGGCGATCCAGCAGGTATTTAAAGCCTATGGGCTGGATGTCACCATCGACGATAGCGTCCGCCCGAATTCCATCCGGATGGACCTCGAAGATGCCAATTTCGAGCAGGCTATGCGGGTCCTGAGCCTGATGACGAATTCGTTTTACATTCCGATCGACGCGCACCGCGCGCTGGTGGCCCGCAACACGCCGGAGAATCGGCTTCAGTTCATGCGGCAATCTCTCGAAACCATCTACCTGCCCGGCCTGTCGCAGACGGAGCTTACGGATGTGGGGAACGTGGCCAAGAATGTCTTTGAACTGACCGCCCAGCAGGCAGTGGTCGAACAATCAGCCGGCACTATCACCCTCCGAGCGCCGGAGAAGACTCTTGCCGCGTTCAACTCCACCATTCGCGATCTGATAGCGGGACACAACCAGGTGATGCTGGATGTGCGGCTGATTCAGCTTGCGCATATCAGCGGACGTGACACCGGTATCCAGCCGCCCCAGCAGATCACCGCATTCAATGCCTATTCCGAGGAACAGGCGATTTTGAACGCCAACCAGAGCCTTGTCCAGCAGATCATCTCCTCCGGGCTGGCTGCCCCTGGCGATACTCTGGCCATTCTCGGCATCCTTTTAGCCTCTGGCCAGGTTTCAAGCACTTTATTCTCGAATGGAGTTGCCCTGTTTGGCGGCGGTCTCACGCTCTCCGGGCTCTCTCCAGGTCCGGTGAAAGCCAACCTCAATCTCAATTCCTCTGACTCGCGCGAGTTGGAGCAGATGCAGTTGCGGCTTGGCGACGGCGAGGCAGGGACGGTTCGTTCCGGCACGAAATATCCGATTCAGACATCCTCGTTCTCGAGCCTCTCCGCGAGCATTCCCAGCATCCCCGGACTCACGAGCGCGGGAAGTTCCAGCGCGCTTTCTTCCCTGCTTTCTTCGCTGAACAGTGTGCCCAACGTTCCCCAGGTGCAGTACCAGGATTTGGGCCTGACCCTCAAGGCGACGCCCAAGGTTCTGCGCAACGACGAAGTTGCCCTGACCATCGACTTGAAGATCGATGCGCTCGCCGGATCTTCACTGAATGGCAATCCTATCCTCGCCAACCGATCCTACTCGGGCGTCATAACGCTTCGTGAGGGCGAAGGCGCAATCCTGATCAGCGAACTGGACAAGCAGGAGACGCGCGCCCTCAGCGGATTGCCAGGGCTGAGCGAGATCCCGGGCCTCAACAACATCACCGCGAATGACACCCAGAAAAGCAGTTCGACACTGGTCATCGTGCTGACGCCGCACGTGGTGCGCGGAACTCAATCCGCGGGCCACACGCCGATGATGCGCGTTGAGCCAGCGACCACAACCGCGCGGTAGAGCAGTTCGCCAGTTCATTTCGACTTTTCTATCGATCGAACGCACGAACTCTTGCCTTCTCCCGCCCTCGCGACCCAGTTTGCTCTTGTCGCGAGAGCGGGAGACTGCAATGCTCAATCTCGTGATTCTTACTTTGTCAGGCCGTCCAGCTTTTCCTGGTATTCAATGACCTGCTTGATGGTGTCATAGGGGGCGCCACCGATGGGGATCTGCCGCCCATTCACCACCAGCGTCGGTGTCTGCTGAATATCCAGATCCTGCGCGAGCTTGACCTGGGCCTCCACGGCCGCGGAGGTTTGCGAAGTGGCTGCACAGGCGGAAATCTTTGTCGGGTCCAGCCCTGCCTTGGTAACCGCGCTGTTCAGCGTTAGGGTGGCCCCGTCCGCGCTGGCTAAGCCGTCCTGACCGTCAAATACAGCGCCTGCAAACTGGAAGAACGCGTCGCTTCCGCCCGCCTTGGCAACGCAGTAAGCGTATTCGGCCGCCAGCTTGGCGTTGGGATGGATTCTCTCCAGCGGATAGTTCTGAAACACAATCCGGGCCTTGGGGAAGTCCACGGCCAGCTTATCCATGTTCGCCTGCGCATCCTTGCAGTGCGGGCACTGGAAATCGGCGAACTCCACAATCTCCAAATCCTTCAATGCCGATCCGCGATAGGGACCGTCAGCTTTCTGCTGCAGGATCGCACGCGCGTCCGCGTAGGGATGCTCGCCGAAGGGGAGGATCTCTTCACCCGCGATAATGTGCTTGCCGTCGGGGAGTGCGAAAAACTGGATCGCGGAGGCTTTCTGCTTGCCGCTCTTGTCGCCTACAAGCACTACCACTTTGCTGATGCCTTCCACCGGCGTCTTCAGAATCGCCTGCACCTGCCACATGCGCGTGTCGTCGTATCCCCAGCTCGTCTGGAGGAAAGCATTGATGGTGTCCTCGGTGGGCAATGTAGCCGTAAAGTTCTTCGGGTCGGGCTTGGGAAATGCCGGTGCAGCGGGCGCGGGCGCCGAGGGGACCGCTTCACCGGGTGTTTGTGCGGGTGCCGGGGGCACATTCTGCTGGGCAGCGGCCTCATGGACTGATATCGATAACGCAGCCAGAGCAACCGCACTGGCAAAACGGACGGACAAACGGATCAAGCTGATTCTCCTTATTTCACGGGAAATCTCCCGAACTTCTAGCTTACTACCCCGACATTGACGGGCTTACACCTGTACTTTGACGGCGATGGGAAATCTGCGGCCCATCCCAAAGCTTTTCGAAGTAACCTTGAGCACCGGGGCAGCCTGCTGGCGCTTGTACTCGGAGCGCTCCACCAGCCGAACCACTTGTTGGACGAGTTCCAGCGGAAAACCGTGCGCCTGGGCGATATGCTCCGGCGTCTCGTAACGCTCCACGTACGCCTCCAGAATTGGATCGAGAACCTCATAAGGCGGCAACGAGTCGGTGTCCTTCTGGTCTGGCCGCAGTTCGGCGGAAGGCGGTTTCTCCAGGATCGCGGCTGGAATCACCTCGCCGTCGCGGTTCAGCCACCGGCACACCGCATAGACGCGGGTCTTCACCAGGTCACCGATGACCGCCAGCGCGCCCACCATGTCGCCGTACAGCGTGCAGTACCCAACCGCCATCTCCGATTTATTGCCCGTCGTCAGCACCAGCGCCTGAAACTTGTTGGAGAGCGCCATGAGAAGGCCTCCGCGTATGCGGGATTGAATGTTCTCCTCCGTGGTATCTGGCTTCAGACCCGCAAACAGGGGCTCCAGGGCCCGGGTGTACTCGTCGAACAACCCCTCAATGCCGATCACTTCGTAGCGAATCCCAAGGTTCGCCGCCAACTTTCGGCTGTCATCGATAGAACCCTGCGATGAATAGGGGCTCGGCATCCCAATTCCGAGCACGTTTTCAGCGCCCAGAGCATCTTTTGCGATGGCTGCCACCAGGGCCGAGTCGATTCCCCCGCTCAGCCCAACCAGCACCTTGCGGAACCCGCATTTGCGCACATAATCCCGCGTACCGAGTACCAGAGCGTCATAGGCGGCTGCCGTATCGTCTTCTTCGGTTGCAGGGAGCACCGGCTCCTCGGCATGCACATTCAAAAGGTCCGCCACCACCAGATCCTCTGTAAACGATGCAGCCTGCGCAATCACCTCTCCGCGCGCATTCAGGGCGAATGAGGAGCCATCGAAAATCAGGCTGTCGTTCCCGCCAACTTGGTTGCACATCAGCACCGGAATGCCATCCCGCCGGGCAATCGCGGCGAGCATCCCGCGCCGGATCGCGCGCTTCCCATGCCAGAAGGGCGAAGAGGACAAGTTGATGTGTACCGCGGGCCGCTGCTGCATCAACTCTTCCATTGGATCGACTTTATAAAGCCGCCGTTGCCAAAAGCCCTTGTCATTCCACGCGTCTTCGCAGATTGTGATGGCGAGCCGCACTCCATCGAGTTCCACGATTTTCTGTGGCCTGGGCGCCGCAACAAAGTAGCGCTGCTCATCGAAAACATCGTAAAAAGGCAGCAATCGCTTGTGCTGTTCAAGCAGCAATTTTCCGCCATCCAGAAGCACCGCTGCATTGACAGCCGGCTTGCCGCTGTCACCCTCGGCAGCCAGAGCGACTCCAACCAGCACAGCGGTGGGCAGGCTGCTGGTGGCCGCGGCAAGTTGCTCTACGGCCTGGCGACAGCGCGCCAGGAAGCTTGGTTTTTCAAGGAAGTCGGCCGGCGGATAGCCACAGATCACCAGTTCGGAGAATACGGTCAGTCGCGCGCCCTGGTCAGCTGCACGGCGGCTTGCCTCAACAATCTTTTCAAGATTTCCGCTGAAATCCCCAACCGTGGGATTGATTTGGGCCAGTGCGATCTTCACACTACAAGTTTAATCCCTTAACAGAGGGGCGACTGAAGACTGGAGCCTAAAGCTGCAACCCTGGGCTACGACCCCGTTCCGGAGAAAACCACGGCGATGGTGCGCAAAATAATCTTCAGGTCCAACCAAATACTCCAGTTCTCGATGTACGTAACATCCAGCGAAATGTAGTTATCGAAAGAGGGATCCTGACGCGCCTGCACCTGCCAAAGACCTGTAACGCCCGGTGTCACGTCCAACCGGCGCAAGTGGCTGAGCTTGTATTCCTTCACCTCGCTCGCAATCGGCGGACGGGGCCCGACGACGCTCATGTCCCCCTTCAGGACGTTGAAGAACTGTGGTAGCTCGTCCAGCGAGTATTTGCGCAGGAACGTGCCGACCTTGGTAATGCGCGGATCGTTCGAAATCTTGAACAATACCCCGTCTCGCTCATTCATGTGCATCACATCCGCACGACGCCTTTCGGCGTCTCGCACCATGGTGCGGAACTTCATGCAGCGGAAGACAACGCCCTTCTTTCCAATCCGTTCGGAAGAATAGAAGATTGGTCCCCGCGAATCCAGCTTAATGGCAATCGAAATGGCCAAAAACACCGGAGCGAGCGTAATCAGGGAAATAGTCGAAAACAATATATCCATGACCCGCTTGACCAAAAAGCCGACTTCGGGCACATATCCGCAGTGCAGGGGAATCGTCGGAAACTGGCCGACATACTCAATCGGGTTGTTCCATGCCAGCGTACCGTAGAGGTCAGGAACCACACGCAGGTCTACCCCGTGTATGCGCGCCTGCTCCAGCGTGTCCTGCACAACGATTCTTTCGCAGGGAGTCGTGAAGAAAATCTCATCGACAAACTGTTTGCGAGCATGCTGAAAAAGCGTATCAAGAGTGCCGACCACATCTCCGGATGTTGCCGTAAAGTCAGTTTTTGATCCGGTCAGTTCAATGAACCCCTTGAACGTGTAGCCGAGGTGCCGGATACTCTCCAGGTGATGGCGCAATGCATGCGCCTCAGGTCCGGTGCCCACAATCAGAACATTTTTTGTTCCAACGCCGCGCTCGAATAGCCGATAAATGAATATTCGATAGACCAATCGGCGCAGACTCAGAGTGACGGTCACCAGCCCAATCGTGACTAGAACAATGGTTCGCGAAATCTCATTTCCCTTGAGTAGATAGAGGGTGCCGGTCAGAAA
>Ga0302197_10003307_pt1 | contig 14670 bp, 19 predicted proteins | sample II_Bog_N2_1_FD_193526 | JGI IMG/M metagenome (GOLD analysis project Ga0302197, IMG submission 193526) | Peat permafrost microbial communities from Stordalen Mire near Abisko, Sweden - II_Bog_N2_1 | ecosystem: Environmental > Terrestrial > Soil > Wetlands > Peat | place: Sweden: Abisko...
CGCGAGCTTCTTTGCCGTGCTCTCAGAAAGTCTCGCTATTTCAATGCTGTACTGAGAGAGCGTGTAATAGCCGACGATCACGGGAGGCTCGACCACAGCCACGTAGACCACGGCAGCGCGCTTCTCCACATCCTGAGCCGCTTGCCGCTGGAGATAACTGTTGAGTGCGGGAATTCCGCAGTCGAAGCTCGCGCGGTCATGGCGATTTCTGTCGAGCAGTTCAATCCTGATCGGTGAGATACTACCCCACGCGGGCATTATTCACTCACGATCTCTTTACCCAGCTGTTTCTTGTATCGCTTGGCGGCTGCCAGAAGCTCCCGGTTGGGCCCGGGAGGATTCAGCAGCAACTCCGCGAAAGCTATGCTCGCACGCTCACTGAGTACCAACACCTCGTTCTCGCGAATGGTGCGCGTAGCCGCTTCCTGTGCGCTTTGAACCACAAACTCTGTAAGCGTGGATCCCCGCAGCGAGGCCGCGTATTCCAAGCGACGCTTCAAATCCGGAGAGATTCGGGCTTCGAGTCTGGCGGGCCGTGCTGTCTGAAGTTGGGGCATGGTGTTTCCTCTCATAGCTGCTCTTTTGATTGTACGGCAAATTGCCGCACCTTTACCAGGCGTCTCGATGCTGCTTCGGCATTCCGCTAGAGAGTGAATCAAGACTGTAGTGCTTCTGGCCCTCTTGCATCCGGCCAGACATCTCCGAGCCGCAATTTCCGTCTAACCCAAATGCGGCTATCTCGCGCCGTCTTTCCCCGGATATTGCTATCTTCAGGCTTCAGAAATGAGGGTGGGTCTGATCGGACATCCAGCAAAGTTGGCGTGTGGACGGAGGGGCCTGAGCCGCCGAACTGCGGATTCTCGTCTGCGGACGGCCCTCCGAATTCTTCTTTCCCTGGCGCTGTTTTGCGTTGAAATTCAGGGGTGGTCTCAGCGGATTTCGACGATCGCGCCAGCAGATAAGGTTTTGTCTGGCGCGGATCAGGATGCGAATCAGAATCCGAACCAGAATGCGGCTCAAAATGCCGCACCGCGGACGCAGCCGAATCCCACGAATTCTGAGGTTCAGACCCCCGCTCAGCCAGCGCCGGGCAGCATCCACGGAGTCGTGGTTGACCCCGACGGAGATGTCTACGAGGACGCCACCGTCGAACTGGTCCAATCCGGCTCCGGCATTCCCATTCTTAGATCGGTAAAATCCGACAGCGATGGCGCATTCAGCTTTGCCGGCGTCCCTGCCGGAGCTTTCAAACTCACCATCTCATCCAGCGGATTTGCGCCCCAGGTTCTATCCGGAGTACTTCATCCTGGCGAAGACTACAACGCAAAGCCGATCGTTCTGTTAGCCACATCTGCTACCAGCGAAGTGCGGGTTACAGCATCCACGGATGAGATTGCGGTGGAAGAGCTACATCAGGAAGAACAGCAGCGCGTACTGGGCGTGATTCCGAACTTTTATGTCACTTACGATCCCAACGCGCCGCCGCTTACGTCCGGTCAGAAATTCAATCTGGCATGGAAGTCGTCGATTGACCCGATCTCCTTCCTTGCCGCCGGAGTGTTCGCGGGAATCGAGCAAGCCTCCAACTCCTTCAGCGGATATGGGCAAGGCGCCGAGGGCTATGGCAAGCGGTATGGGGCCAGTTTTGCTGACAACTTTGTGGGTAACATGATCGGCGGCGCCATTCTGCCCAGCCTTCTGAAACAGGACCCGCGTTATTTCTACAAAGGAACCGGCACTATCCGCTCGCGAGTCTTCTATGCCATTGCAAACTCGGTTGTCTGCAAGGGCGACAACGGGCATTGGCAGACGAATTATTCCGCCATCGCCGGCGGACTGGCGGCGGGCGGCATCTCGAACCTCTATTACCCGGCGAGCAATCGAAGCGGGGTGACGCTCAGCTTCGAGAACGCCGCAATTGGCACGGCCGCGAGCGCAGCCCAGAATCTATTTCAGGAGTTTGTAGTTCGCAAATTAACCCCCAGGATTCCCAATTATGGGTCGTCGAAGCCGTAGGGGATTAACAAACGCCACACATCTTTTCGTCCTCAGGCACATAGCGATAAAAATGCGGGCCGAATCAGAATCCGTCTTCCGGCGGTAGCGTCTTCGTCATACACTCACTCCATGGATAACGAGCGAATCCGCGGAATCTGCCTGGCGCTCCCGCACGTTGTGGAGACCGTGAACTGGGGCCACCATCTGGTCTACTGGGCCGGAGATCGAGACATTGGCGGCAAAATGTTCGCCATGACCGACCTCGACGGCACTGGGACCGGCGTCCTGTGGTTCCACTGCGGGCCGGAGCGGTTTCATGAACTGCTCGAGAATGAGGGAATTTGCGCATCTCCCTACCTGGCCAAAGCCCACTGGGTCACCATGGAACGCTGGGATGTGCTTCGTCCGCGGCAAGTGGAAGAGGAGTTGCGGCTCGCCCGCGATCTGATCTTCGAGAAGCTGCCCAAGCGCACCAAAGCGGTGCTGGCGCTACCGGAAAAGGAGCGCGCCAAGGCTATACGCGAACGGAAAAAGCTGCTGGCCGAGCGGGAGAAGGCTAAGAAGGGGTGAGATACACGCTCTCCGATGTGGATTTTCAAACGGGAACGGATTGTCGCCCGCTCTCGTATCATGGAATGACTCGCCCAATAAGCGAGTTTGTGCGCGATTGAGGCGCTGAACCTATGATGAAATTTCTTCTTTGGTGCATCCTTCTGGTGCTGTGCTGGCCGCTCGCGCTGGTCGCCCTGCTTCTGTACCCGGTTGTGTGGCTGCTGCTTCTGCCGTTCCGCATAGTAGGAATCGCCGTGGGTGGCGTGCTGGAACTGGTGGGAGCGATCGTCTTTCTCCCTGCTCGTCTTCTCCGCGCAATCTGATCGGCACCCAGTTCCCATTCCAGAACTCGGGCCGGGCTACATTCCGGCTCCGGCACCGGTTGGCTTCTTTCTCGCGGATTTGCGTAACGCTGCCCCCGTACCCCTCCTAGACTTGGCCTTAGCCCCGGGATGAAATCGACTGGAAATCTTTGCAGATTGCCAGCCGCGTAATTGCCTGGGACAGGGTGCATTCTGTGAAAGGATTTCGCGCATTCGCCTACGGTGCGGGAATAGCCGCTTTGGCCGCTTCGGCAAGCGGCCAGAGCGAGATCTTTCCCAATGTTCACAACCAGCCTATCGTCATCCACATAGTCGACGGCAGGGATGGGAAGCCGCTTGCCCACACCCGTTTGAGTCTGGTTGGCGGCTACACCAGGCGCGACCTGCATCTGCAAATGTGGCATGAAGAGGCGTTCACTGACGATCAGGGCAGGGCTCGGATGTCGAGCGCCATGGAGAACCTTCCAATCCTTCAGATCGAGGTGGCAAAAAGCCATCTCTGCGCCGATTCCCGTTCGGCCACCGTAAGCGTGGAACAGATCCGGCGCGACGGAGTGAGCATGCCCAATCGCTGCGGAACAGTCACGGCCCAAGACACGCCCGGAGTGTTTAACGTGTTTGTAAAGGCCAGAATCATAAAGTCGAAGACGGCCTTGAATACCAGGCAACCAGGCAACCTGATTGCAGCTAGAAGCAACTGATCTCTTCCTGCCGGCTTGCCGCAGACAGGCTCCCTGCGTTAGCGTCACCCTGAGAGACTGCTCCGGCTACCTTCAAGTAGCGGCGTCAGGCTCCGGATCACGTCCAATGGTCAGAGGAGAAGATTCATGCGCGGAATTCTGCCTGCGGCGCTGGCGGTGCTGATGCTTGCCAACCCGCTCATAACCCAGACACAGACCTCGGACGATGCCGGCGCCAAGAATACCCAGAAGGCGCGTGCGGCTCTGGACGCCATGGTGCAGGCCATGGGAGGCTCGGCCTGGCTCAACGTGAAGAACCAGATGCGGCAAGGGCACGTTGCCGGTTTCGATCATGGCAGAACTGAGGAGGGCACCACCGACTATTGGGAGTACCACGCCTGGCCGGATCAGGACCGCATCGAGTACACCAAGCACCGCGACGTAGTCCAGTTTTACCTGGGGCGCGAGGGCTGGGAGGTAACGTACAAGGGCAAGAAGGCGCTGCCGCAGGAACAGGTGGACGACTGGCTGCGCCGCCGCGACCACTCTATCGAGACCGTAATCAAGAACTGGCTCAACGATCCAAAGACCATTCTGGTGGACGAGGGCAAGCGCCTGGTCGAGCGGCACATGGCCGAACAGGTAACCCTCATTTCGGCCGAGAACGAAGCCGTCACCATCCAGATGGATTCTGAGACACACCTGCCGCTGCGGCGCACATTCGAGTGGCGCGATCCGGTATTCAAAGACAAGAACACGGATGCCGAGGAGTACGACGATTACCACACGTTTGACGGCATTCCCACACCGTTTACCATCACACGTTACAAGAACGACGAGGTTATCCGCCAGTATTTTGTGGTCCACGTAACTTATAACCAGCAGTTACCGCCCGATCTCTGGAGTGTGGACGCGGCTAATCAACGCATCAAGAAATAGAGTTACAGTGAACAGTGGACATTGAACAGCCGGCCAATTCGCCTCGGCAACAGAAAGGCCCAGGCGCTCGCACTCCACAGCTTCGCTGATGGCCGGGCGTCATCTGTGCACTGTTCACTGTAACCTGTCATCTGTACCCTGCTTTATAATCCTCTCCAGTGCGAATGGGCAGAGCCCTTCGATTCTTGGAGCTTGAGAATGACGTTTGACATCCAGGAGATCCTGGGCTTACTTCCTCACCGGTATCCGTTTCTGTTGATTGACAGAGTCGTCGAGTTCGAGAGCGGCAAGCGCCTGGTAGCCCTCAAGAACGTTACGATCAACGAGCCTTTTTTTCAGGGCCACTTTCCGGGTTATCCCATCATGCCGGCCGTGCTTGTGATTGAGGCCATGGCCCAGGCCGGCGCGATCATCATGCTCAGTGAACTCCCCGACAGGGAGAAGAAACTGGCGGTCTTCACGGGCATCGAGAAGGCCAAGTTCCGCAGCCAGGTGACGCCGGGCGATCAACTGCGCATCGAGGTGAACGTGCTGGCCTTCAGGAGCCGCATGGGACGCATGGAAGCCAGGGCGACAGTGGACGGCAAGCTGGCCTGCGAGGCCACGCTGAGCTGCGCGATTGTGCCGCGCGTGCGCGAGGCCGCACCGGCCCCGAACGAGACCCAGCCAGCTACGGAAGCGGTGACGACGGAGTGAGCATTCATCCCAGCGCGGTCATCGCCCGCGGCGCCATCGTACCAGAGTCCTGCGCCGTTGGTCCCTTCTGCACCATTGGTCCGGAAGTCGAGCTGGGCGAGGATTGTGCCCTAATCTCCCACGTGGTTCTCGATGGCCACACCCGTATTGGCGCTCGCAACATCTTTCATCCGTTTGCTGCCGTCGGCGTGGCGCCGCAGGATTTGAAGTACGGCGGCGAATCAACTGAAACGGTCATCGGCGACGGCAACACCATCCGCGAGAGCGTAACCATAAGCCGCGGCACGGTAGGTGGCGGCGGCATAACCCGCATCGGCTCCGGTAATCTGCTCATGACCTGCGTGCATATCGGCCACGACAGCCTGGTGGGCAGTCACTGCATTCTGGCCAATGCGGCCACGCTTGCCGGCCACGTCATCATCGAGGACTACGCTACGGTCGGGGCCTTCAGTCCTGTGCATCAACACTGCACCGTAGGCCGCTATGCATTCATCGGCGGCGGGACGATTGTGACCCAGGATGTGCTGCCGTTTTCCAAGACCTCAGGGCGGCGAGAGAACAAGGCCTTCGGGGTGAACAGCGTCGGTTTGGAGCGGAGAGGGTTCAACCCGGAGCGGATCAGGGCGCTGCAAAAGGCTTTCCGGCTGCTGCTGGTGTCGAAGCTGAACACGACCCAGGCTCTTGAGAAGATGCGGGAGCTGGAGGGCGAGGACGTGGCGCTGCTGGTCGGGTTTATCGAGCGCAGCGAGCGCGGGGTTATCAAGTAGGGAGCTGGAACCACAAGAACTGTATGCTTAAATAAATCGGACGGGAAATGCGAGGGGGCGAGAATGCCAACTATTAGCCAGTTCTTCGGCATTTTGATCCGCATGTATTTCGACGATCACCCGCCCCCGCATTTTCATGCGAAATATAATGAACATCAGGCGGTGATTGGCATTGGGCGGCTTGAGGTCATGGAAGGTCATCTTCCGCGAAGAGCTTTGAGCCTGGTATTGGACTGGGCCGAGTTGCACAGAGACGAGTTGCTCGCCGACTGGGAACTTTGCCGGGCCAAACAACTGCCCCTCAATATCGCGCCTTTGGAGTAATGCCATGAATTGGGAAGTAATCTCAGTGAAACCCCTCTCGCCATTGGTTCTTTCTGTTTTGTTTAAAGATGGCACGGAGGGCAGGGTGCGCTTTGAGTCCAGCCACCTGAGCGGCGTCTTCGAGGCGCTGAAGGCTCCGGAGGTTTTTCGACAGGTGAGCGTTGAAGACGGCGCGGTTACGTGGCCTGGTGAGATCGACCTCGCGCCGGACGCAATGTACCGCGAGATCAAACGCTCCGGCGAGTGGATACTACGGTGAGACAGGACGCGGTCGAGCATGGCGTCGTGATTGGGCAGGCCTCATGAAACTCGGCCTGATCGCCGGCAATGGGCGCTTTCCGTTTTTGTTGCTCGACGCGGCGCGGGCGCAGGGATTTTCCGTCGTGGTGGCGGCGATCCGCGAAGAAACCGATCCGGAGATCGACCGGCGCGCGGCCGAGGACGATCACATCACCGTTCACTGGCTCTCTCTCGGCGAGTTGTCGCGCCTCATTGACACCTTTCAAAAGGAAGGTGTTTCAAGGGCCGTGATGGCCGGCCAGGTGAAACACAAGCAGATTTTCTCCAGCATCCGCCCCGACTGGCGCCTGGCCAAACTGCTGCTAAACCTTCGCACGCGTAATACCGATATGCTGCTGGGCGCGGTGGCCAAAGTCCTGGGCGACGAAGGCATAGAACTGATCAGTTCCACTCAATTTCTGGAGCCGCTCCTTGCCCAGGAAGGCGTGCTCACCGTGCGCGCTCCGTCGGACGAGGAGCGCAAGGACATCGAGTACGGCCTTGGCGTGGCCCGCGCCGTCGCCGGCTTCGATATCGGCCAGACGGTGGTGGTGGCCGCTCAGGCCTGTGTGGCCGTCGAGGCCATGGAAGGCACGGACGCCACCATTGCTCGCGCCGGAGCACTGATGCGCTCACTCGACGACGAGGCCTCGACCCTCGATCACCCCGGCGACAAGGACCCGTCGCCGGGGACCCCGACGCTCGCCCGGCGACTCACCGTCGTCAAAGTGGCCAAGCCAAACCAGGACATGCGCTTCGACGTCCCCGTCATCGGCATGCGCACCATCGCGACGATGGTCCGCGCCGGCGCCACCTGCTTGTCCGTCGAGGCCGGCCGCACCCTCCTCTTCGATCGCGAAGCCCTGCTCAGCCGTGCCAATCAGGAAGGAATTGCCATTGTGGCAATGCCTGTGAACAGTGGCCAGTGAATAGTGGCCAGTGGTTTAGTTCTATACTGATTGCGAGCAGTGGTTCCCCGTTGCTCCGTCAGTTGATCGTTTTCAGTGTTGGGACAGGTCTGCATAGAGGCAACTGATCACTGTTCACTGAACACTGTCCACTGTTTCTCGGAGGTCCCCAGTGAAAATGCCAGGAAAGCCAGTTCTCTTCGCTCTCGCCGCGGTTGTCGTGCTCGCGGTTGCCCTCGTCCCAATCCACGCCAGCGCGCAGGCCGCTGCGCCTGCAGAGCCGGTGATGCCCGCCGTCGGGCAGGTTGCACCCGACTTCACCCTCCCTTCCCAGGATGGCTCCCTCGTCTCGCTCAAGAGCCTTCACGGCAAGTGGGTGGTGCTCTATTTCTATCCACGGGACATGACCACAGGCTGCACCATCGAGGCCCACAAATTTCAGGACAGTCTTTCCCAGTTCCAGGCAAAGAGAGCGGTGATTCTGGGGGTCAGCGTTGACACTACCGCCAGCCATCAGCAGTTTTGCACCAAAGATAGCCTGACCTTCAAACTGCTCTCCGATACCGACCACAAAGTAGTGGAGGCCTACGGATCGCTGGGTGCTCATAACGGCGTCAGCATGGCCAACCGCAATACCTTCCTCATCAATCCCAAGGGCAAGATTGCGAAGGTGTGGGTTGGTGTGAAGCCCGCGGAGAGCGCTTCAGAGGTGCTCGACGTTTTACCGGACAGCGGAAACTCCATCAAGCCTGGGCAGTGAGTTGACTTACCCGATTTGACAACTCCGTAAAATGGGAACGTCACGCTCCCCATCCAAGCCGCGAACAAAAGAACGCGGCGAGGGTGGGGTGCAGGTTAGAGTTCGCGACCAAAATAATGATCGAGAGCGAGAGAACAGCATGCCCACACAGCTCGCCCACCAATTCCGGGACGAATTAAACTCCCTTCATGCCACGCTCCTCGCGCTGCCGCCTGGGTTGGCGGACACGCCCTGGCGCGACGGCGGCTGGACCCGCAGGCAGATCGTCGGGCATCTGCTCGATTCCGCGGCCAACAACCGCCAGCGCTTTGTGCGCGCCTCCATCGACGGCCAGTACGCAGGGCCGGCCTACGCGCAGGACGAGTGGGTAGCCGCGCACGGCTACGCCAATCAGCCGTGGGAGACGCTGCTGAGTTGGTGGCAGGTGGAGCACGAGATTCTAGCGGCTGCGGTGGACCAAATCCCGGAAGAGCGGCTTGAGGCAAGCTGCACGGTTGGCGCAGGCGAGCCGGTTACGCTGCGCTTTCTCATCGAAGACTACCTGAGGCATCAGCGCTGGCATTTCGCGCAGCTGGCTAAGCCCGCTTCCTGATCGACTCCAGCAAGGCGCCGTCGATGCGCGTTTGCCAGCCTCGCCCCGTTGCCTTGAAGTGGTCGATTACCTCCGGCGACAGACGCAACGACACCAGCTTTTTCGTAGGCGCCTTTTGCGGGCCGCGCTTGCCTCTGCGAACCGTCCTTCCATGGCGAACCAGGTCGGCCTGCGCAAGCCAGGCGCGCGCCGCTTCGGCGTCATTCGGGTCGTAAGGTCCGTCCCCTGGCTCCCACGGAATCGGATCGCCTTCTTTATAAGCCAGGACACGCTCCCAGTCCGTTTCACTTTGTGTCTTGTTCATACTGTTCGCGCTCCTCTCGGGATGCGGGCCGGAATGAGATCACACGGACGTTGTCACCACGCTCGGTGTAGATCAGCGTCAGCAGCCTCCCTTGAATCACAGCCACGGCAAGATCCATCCAGCGCTGCTCACCCTGGCGGCTGGTGTCGTAAGTGCATTTGTCGGGATTATCGTAGACCAGTTGAGCGTCTTTGAAGTCAAGCCCGTGCTTCTCAAGGTTTGACTTCCGCTTTGCATCATCCCAAACTAGCACGATTTAATTGTAGTTACAATATATGTGAATTGCAAATAGCATCGGGGGAGGTTGAACGGTTGTTTGGCTCGGTCACGGTGCACGGGATATGTGAGAGCCCCGCGAAGTGTCCACACTGAACACCTATGGGGAGAGATCTGCTCAAAGCTGATCGAAGATATCCCGGAAATCCCAGACGCCTTCTTTTCCGTTGAGCCACTCGGCCGCGCGGACGGCCCCTAATGCAAAGCCGCGTCTGCTCAGCGCGGCGTGCTTCAACTCAATAATGTCGTCCGGTCCGGTTGCGGTCACAACGTGCTCACCCTTCGCGTCGCCCACGCGGTGCGAGGTAACCTCGACCTTTGTGCCGGGCTGCGCAGCTTCCACGATTTGCTGCAATGTAATGGCCGTGCCGGAGGGCGCGTCGAGCTTGGTGAGGTGATGCGTCTCGGTTATGGAGAAGGTGTAGCCGTCGAGTTTGGCTAACTCAGCCGTCAGGCGGAAGAGCTTCTGCACGCCGATGGAGAAGTTGGTTCCATACAGCAGAGCACCGCCGCGCCGGATGGCCAGAGCCTTCATCTCGTTCAAATGCGCGTACCAGCCGGTGGTGCCCACAACGATGCGCGCGCCCACAGCCAGCACGGCGCGCATGTTCTGCACAGCCGCCTCGGGCGCAGTGAAATCAATCACCACGTCCACTCCGGCCAGGCTGGGCGCGGTCAGCGCGGATGCGCCCTCGTTCTCGGTTATGTCAAGCGCGCGTACGCCATGGCCGCGTTCGCTGGCTACCTCTGCAACCAGCGATCCGGTCTTGCCCTTGCCCAGTACGAGTATCAGCATGTTGCTGCTCCTAGCCCAAATATCAATTCGTGTAATCAGTCTAGACGGCGTGGCCCGTATGAAACGATTTCCCCTCACTTCCCTTGCAAACGAGGATTGAGCGGTCCGTCGAGCTCATTTTGAAACCGGCTGTTTTTCCTTCAGGCGCTCAAAATGGATCAAGTAGTGGAACAAAGGCTCAACCAAGGTCATATCCAGAGCCATTCCGTCGGCTGTCATCTTTCCTGAGTAGACGGCCTGGCCAAAGGAAATCGAAATGTTCCTTGAAGCTTGGTCATAAGAGACTTTGTGGGCAAGAGCACCTTTGATTTGTTCCTTCGGGACATCGAGATAGGCTCTCAGACCGTCTTCGGTATTGGAAATGTGGAAGATTTTTTGCACTTTGCTACTTCCCCAATCCTCGATGCCAGCCCAATCGCCATCGACTGGGGTTGGCGGCGCAGGCTTTGGAGTCTTTACCTGCCATGTGAGGCGCTTGCAGTTGAGCGGCCAGGACTCCTCCTGGTCTTTGATGACGCCGGTCAACTCCGCACCTGAAGGGCTGACGGTGGCATCGTAGGAGTACACAGAGGGATAGGCCGCAGTGCCCTCACTGTTGAGCTTCCACTGCGCGAAGCGGAGCGTTAAATGGCTTCCGTCGAAGGAACCACCGATTGCCGGCCAACCGTAGGAATTCTCATCCGGGAAGTCTTCCAGCGCGGTCATCTTTCCCTCCGCATTTGTGTTTAGATGCAGAAGTAGTTGGTGAACCTCACCCTTGATTTGCAGATCACCCTGCCAATCGCCGACAAGCGGAAAAGCTGGCGGGCTGGTTTGCGAGTGGCCTGGAAGCGGATGGAGCGCCCATCCGGACAAGAGGGCAGCCAAGATGAATGATTTCATGCAGCACCTCGATCAAGCATCAGAGGACCGATGAGAGGTGGAATGGCAGCCGCTCAGATCAGCCGCTGGCCCAATTTACACCCTTCCTGGCTTGCGGGCATCCACGTCGAAAATGTTCGGGTCGGGATCTTTGAAGAACGCGGCATGCAGCGAACGCACGGCCTCGTCCGCGTCGTCCTCGTCAATCATAAAGCTCATATTAATCTCGCTGGCCCCCTGCGAGATCATTCTCACGTTAATGTGGCGGATGGCCGTAAAGACCTGCGCGGCCATGCCGCTTTTTCCGCGGATATCCTCCCCAACCATGCACACCAGCGCCTTCCTGCCTTCGTATTTCACGTCGGCATGCTTGCTCAGGTCGGCGGCAATCGAGGGCAGCTTTTCGTTCGAGTCCACGGTCAGTGAGACGCTCACTTCGCTGGTCGAAACCATATCCACCGCGCACTGGTGCTTGTCGAAGATCGAGAATATCTCGCTGAGATAGCCATGAGTCATTAACATCCGGCTCGCCACCACGTCGATGATGCTCAGCTTTTTCTTCACGGCGATGGACTTGAACGGGCTCTTGCAGTGCGGCGCCAGCGAGGTGATTCGCGTTCCTTCGCAAGTGGGGTTGCGGCTGTTCAGCACCTGTACGGGAATGTTCTTTTTCACTGCGGGCAATATGGTGGCCGGGTGCAGCACCTTGGCGCCAAAGTAGGCCAACTCGGCCGCCTCTTCAAAGCTGATGACCTTGACCCGCAAAGCCTCCGGAACAACGCGCGGATCGGTAGTCATGATGCCGTCCACGTCCGTCCAGATTTCGATGGTCTCTGCCGAAAGCGCTCCGCCGATCAGGGCTCCGGTGAAGTCGGAGCCGCCGCGGCCCAGGGTGGTGGTGATGCCGGCCTCGTTGGACGCGATGAAGCCGCCCATTACCGGAACCTTGCCCAGGCTGGTCAGGGGAAGCAGTTGCTCTTGGGCGCGCTTGTCCACGATAGCGTCCAGCGGGGCGGCCTTCTGGAACTGCGAGTCGGTAATCACAATGTCGCGTGCATCCACATGAACTGCGTCGATGCCGCGCTCGATGAAAGCCGCGGCCACAATGCGGCTGGAGATGCGTTCGCCATGACTCACAATCAGGTCGGAAATGCGCGGTGTGAGTTCGAGAATAGCCGCCAGGCCGCGGAGAACCTCATCCAGGGAATCGAACTTCTGATCGATCAGGTTCTGCAGCGCTGCGGCGTTGGCAAAATCCTTTACCAGTGCGGCTGCGGTGTCGCGATGGCGGGCGCGAAGACGGGAGCTGATTGCCAGAGCCCCTGTACGATCGCCAGCCGCTGCTGAAGCCGCGGCGCGCAGCAATTGGTCGGTTACCCTTGCCATCGCAGACACCACAACCACTGGCTGCTTGCCCAGTGCCAGGCGTCCGGCGACGATTGCGGCGGTTCTAGCGATGGCCGCGGGGTCTTCAACCGACGTGCCGCCGAACTTCATTACTACCAGGCTCATGCCAATCTTCCCATGATTCAAAGGCGCATCAGGCGCGCGCGGCGACCTCGACAATCGGTTCCAGCTTGCCTTGGCTGGCCAGCAATTCGGCGTTCAGAATGGCCGCTCCGGCAGCCCCGCGAATGGTGTTATGCGAGAGCACGGTGAATTTCCAGTCAAGCACGTTGCAGGGCCGCAGCCTGCCCACCGTCACCGCCATCCCATTGCCGCGATTGCGATCGAGCCGGGGCTGCGGACGATCGCTTTGCGGAGCCCACTCGACAGGCTGATAAGGCGCTGTCGGCAATCCCTGTCCCGCCAATGGACGAAACTCCGACCATGCGGCAAGAATATCTTCGCGCGTGACTGGCCGGCCCAGCTTGCTGCCGAGTTTTATCGAGACGCTCTCGGTGTGGCCATCCTCCACCGCAACCCGGTTACATTGTGCGCTGATGCGCGCTCCCAGGGGCGTTACTGAATGGCCCTCAAGCCGGCCCAGAAGTTTCAGCGTCTCTGCCTCCATTTTCTCTTCTTCGCTGCCGATATAGGGCACCACATTGCCCAGAATGTCCATAGACGGAACGCCCGGATATCCGGCGCCCGAAACCGCCTGCATGGTGGTAACAAATATCTGCTCAATGCCGAAACACTCTTCGATGGGCTTGAGAGCCATTACCAGCCCGATGGTGGAGCAGTTGGGATTGGTAACCATGTAACCGCCTGATTGGCTGTAAGTCGGCTGTTCCTCGATAAGGCTCAGATGGCTTGCATTAATCTCCGGAATGACCAGCGGCACATTGGCAGCCATGCGGTAAGCGCTGGAATTCGAGATCACAGCGCAACCGGCCGCGGCAAACTTGGGCTCCAGTTCGCGGGCAATGGCGGCGTCGAGCGCGGCAAAGACGATCTTCGGCGCAGGTTCGCCGCCGGGAGTCGCGGCCGGTGGCTCGGCCGGCGACACAATCATGCGGGCAATGCGCTCCGGCATGGGGGTATCGAGCCGCCAACTGGCAGCCTCGCCGTAAGGCTTCCCGCTGGACCGGTCGCTGGCTGCCAGCCAGGTGACGTAGAACCACGGATGCCGTTCAAGAAGCTGAATAAAGCGTTGGCCGACCATTCCGGTCGCGCCCAGGATGCCGATTGGAAGTTTGTTTTGCATGGCCGTTGACTCTCCAGTGTACAGGAGGATGGCCGCGGTGGGGCGATTTCCCTTTGGGCGGGCAGGAGTTGGGTTTCGGGATTCCGCGGGTTCGGGAGGACGCTCGATATGCAGATTGAAGACTTCCAGACACAAAGTCATCTTTTATTGTGGCGCGCAAGACCATTTCGGGATAGCTTCCCAATCTGCTTCGGGCTCTGCTACGAAGCTCATGTCCGGCACGAACTGGCGGCCGCAAATCCTTATAGTCGATTCAGTAAGAGGATGCGCACCTTGAGCAAAACTAAAGTCCATTGCCAACCGCACCCGGTCGTCTTAACTAAGACGCCGACCGGCATTCAGGGGCTTGACGACATTACAGCCGGCGGATTGCCGCAAGGGCGGCCTACCCTGGTTTCCGGGCAAGCCGGGTCTGGAAAGACGCTGTTGGCCATCGAATTTCTGGCACGCGGTGCTCTCGAGTTCAACGAGCCGGGCGTATTCATGGCCTTCGAAGAGAACGGAAAGGAACTCGTCCAGAATGTGGTCTCGCTTGGATTCGATTTGTCGGATCTGATCGCCCGGAAGCTGGTGCTCATCGACTATATAGAGATCGAGCACAATGAAGCCGGAGAAACAGGTGAGTTCAACCTGGAAGGCCTGTTTGTCCGTCTGGGCTACGCCATCGACTCGATCGGCGCGAAACGGGTGGTGCTCGATTCGCTGGAGACGCTGTTTGCGGGTTTGACGAACACCGCAATCCTGCGGGCAGAGCTGCGCCGGCTTTTTTGCTGGCTGAAGTCGAAAGGCGTCACCGCGATCATCACGGCGGAGCGCGGCGACGGCACGCTGACGCGTCACGGCATTGAGGAATACATCTCCGACTGCGTGATCCTGCTGGATCACCGGGTCAACAACCAATTTGCAACCCGCCGTTTGCGCATCGTCAAATACCGGGGCTCCGCCCACGGTGCGGATGAGTATCC
>Ga0302197_10003309_pt1 | contig 14667 bp, 8 predicted proteins | sample II_Bog_N2_1_FD_193526 | JGI IMG/M metagenome (GOLD analysis project Ga0302197, IMG submission 193526) | Peat permafrost microbial communities from Stordalen Mire near Abisko, Sweden - II_Bog_N2_1 | ecosystem: Environmental > Terrestrial > Soil > Wetlands > Peat | place: Sweden: Abisko, Stordalen...
CACGACCTTCGCGGAGCGGCCGCTGCTCTACCATAATATTCCGGATGGACAGGGTCGCAAGTTCGAGTATGTGCCACCGGTGAGAGGATCGGGGCTGGCCGTTGTAACCTCGGGGCGGGGAGCGGCATTCGGCGACCTGTTCAACGACGGCAAGATCGATGTGGTTATCAGTCCCATCGACGGACCGCCCACGCTGCTGAGAAATGTTAGCCCGGATCATCACCACTGGGTGGAGTTGAAACTGGTGGGCAGCGGCAAGACAGGAACAAGCAAGGGAAGTCCGCGCGATGCCATGTGTGCCACCGTCTACTTGAAGGCGAACGGCCTGCGCATGAGGCAGGATGTTCTTTCCAGCGGCAGCTTTATCTCTTCGAACGACCAACGCCTGCACTTCGGACTGGGCGATGCCGAGGAAGCGGGAACGGCGGAGATTCACTGGCCTTCGGGTGCAGTGGAGGCGGTCAAGCTGCCCGCGGTTGACCGCATCTACACCATCGTAGAAGGGCAGGGCATTACGGGCGCGCTCTGCGCAGGCAAGCCCTGCAAAGCACTGGCGCCGGTGAAAGCTCCTGTCCCCGTTCCACGCAAAGGCGATAAACTCTGATTTCAGGCGCAGCGCGAGCGAGAAGCGTCCGAGGCGCGGCGGGGATGAAAATCATGCGGCTGTGGCGTCAATGCGGGGCTTACAGAGCGGCAATCAGAGTTCTTTTTTGTATCGCTTGCCTGGCTGCCGCAGCCCAGTTGCCGACCAAGGAAGCTCACCCGCCTGCCGCCGCAGGTTCCGAGCAACTGCCCGCGACGGCGGCCTCCGCAGAGATCGAAACCGGGTTGCGCCGCGATCTCGCACTCCACCCGGATTCCGCCCCCATTCGCTACAAACTCGGCCAGGCGCTGCGGCTGGAGAACAAGCCGAAGGAATCGCTGGAAACCTACACCCAGGCAGCTCGCATGCAAAAGCCCAATGCCGAACAACTCCGCTCGGTGGCTCTGGACTACGTACTGCTGGAAGACTATAACGACGCCGTCCACTGGCTGGAAATCGCCGCATCCATGGAACCCGGAAACGCGGATGTGCTATACAGCCTGGGACGCTGCCTCTATTCGCAAAGCCGTTATGGGGAGGCGGAGGCGGCATTTCTTCGCGTTCTTCAGATCAAGCCGGATCACTTGAAGGCCGAAGAAAATCTGGGCCTCATCTATGACTACGCGAATCAGCCGGAGAAGGCGGAGGCTGCGCTGCGCAAAGCCGCGGAATGGGCCAGCCCGGATTCAAAGGACGAATGGCCTTTTCTGGATTTGGGAGGCTTCCTGCTGGATCATGACCGTGCCGCGGAGGCCGTGCCATTCCTGCGCCGCGCAGCGGCCATCAGCGCAGCTTGCACAGCCTGTCACGAAAAACTAGGGCGGGCGCTGTTGGCCACGGGAGATGCCAGCAGCGGCGTGAAAGAGCTGGAAATCGCTGCCCAAATGGACCCCGGGAATGCGAAGATGCACTTCGAGCTGGGCCGCGCCTACCGCGCGGTGGGCGCACTGGAAAAGTCGCGCGCCGAGTTCGCGCTCAGCCAGGCTCTCTACGGGGAGCACAGCCGGGATTAGGGGCCATATAGTCAGAATCTTCTTGAGCAACCTCCAGAGAAGGACGTTCTTCTCTCGACCGAGTGAAGTCATAGCACGATTTGCGATACCGACCTGAAGGCAACTTGGAGTGACAGTGTTCAATGAATCTGAAACGAGCGGTCTTCTTGAACAGACTCGCGCTTTACGTGAGGAATTTGTACGACCAATTTATTTGTCTCTACTTGGCGCGAACTTTGCGCGGCATATAAATTCAGGCGCACACCAAATAGGACGAACGGAAAAATGAGTTGTCTGCCATTCGCGCACAGATCGTTGTTGCCGCAAGATCGGTTTCTGATGTGGAAATCAGAACACTGTTGTCGATTCGTGAATGGCGAGGCCGCTTAGTGGCTGGATGGCTCGTCGGGCTTTCAATGCGTAAGGCATTGGTTGGCGAAATTGCAGACCTTCTTCTCGCTAGTGAACAGCCTTACACTGGGCAAGGATATTGCGTTGCTTTGGGGCTGATCGGCGATGACAAATGTCCCAATTATCTTCGAGCGTATCTTTCCAAGTATTTGCCCCTACACGGCCGCTTCTACGATCAGGAATGGGCGATCGGCGCATTGGCGCACATTGAACGAAACCCACCCGAGGAATTCCTTCTCACAGAACTTTGGGTCGACGGCAATAGGCATATGAATCCTTTACAAGCAATTCAGCGCTTTTCAGAACTGGTTGACTATTTGAACGTGAACCAGATGAGGATCGAGGTCTAGGCTCTCCGCTTCAACTGATCAATGCGAAGTGCCTTTTTCGCCAGTCGTGTTCGCTATCGGCTCATCGACTTGAATCTGGCGGTCGCCCTTTACATTGATGAGGGTTTGCACAATGCCACTGGGCCAGCGGATTTCAATGCTGTCTGCGACCGGACTGTCGCCGAGCCCGAAGTGTACCCGCGGGTCGCTTGAAGAGAGATAGCCGCTCGATGTGGTTGCCGTCACCCACTGCGCTCCCTGCGTGGTGGTGAGTTTCACCACTGCGCCGATGCCGTCGCGATTGCTCTTGTGGCCGGTGAGATGCAAGGTGATCCAGTGGTTGCTGGTGGCCGTCTCGTTGAGCAGAATATGCGCCGCGCCGCCATTGGTAGAGACGACGGCATCGATGCGGCCATCGTTGTCGATATCGCCGATGGCCATGCCGCGCCCCACCCACGCCTCATGAAAGACGACGCCGGAGACGGAGGAAACGTCAACGAACTTCTTGCCGGTATTGTGAGCCAACAGAATGGGTTCGCGGTAGTGAAGCTGGGGCGAGACGGTTTCAATGGTGTCCAGATCGTGGCCCTGTGCAATGAGCAGGTCCTTCCAGCCGTCGTTATCGTAGTCCACAAAGCGCAAACTCCAGCCGGAGTGCAGCAGCGTCATGGCCCCGATGCCGTTGGCATAGGAGGTGTAGTCGAAGGAGCCGTCGTGGTTGTTGCGATAGATGGCGTAACGCTGGTTGGCTAGGTTGGTTACAACGATGTCGGGCCAGCCGTCGTTGTCGTAATCGGCAAAATCCACGCCCATCCCGGCATAGGTTTGGCCTTCTTCGCTGACCGCCGTCTCGGATTCCAGGCCCACTTCCTCGAACGTCCCGTCCGGCTTTTGATGGAAGAGGAACTCGGGCATGGAATCGTTGGCGACATACAGATCGATGCGCCCATCGCGATCATAGTCGGCGATGGCGATGCCCAGCGCTTTGGCCGGCTTGTCCAGCCCGAGTTTGTGTGAGACCTCGGTGAAGTGGCCGTTGCCGTCGTTGTGATAGACAAGCATGGGAATGGGGGGAAAGTAATCCGGGTGGCAGTAGCCGCGATAACCCTCGCGATGCTCACCGCACCAGACGTCCTCCCAATCCCAGGTGACATAGCGCACCACCACCAGGTCGAGCAGGCCGTCGTTGTCCAGATCGACCCAGGCCGCGGAGGTTGACCATCCACTGCCGCCGACGCCCGCTTTTTCCGTCACGTCGGTGAAGGTGCAGTTGCCGTTGTTGTGGTAGAGATGATTGCCGCCGTAGCTGGTGACGAAGATGTCTTCGTAGCCGTCATTGTCGTAATCGGCGACGGCCACTCCCATGCCGTAGCCGACCCCTTTCAGACCGGACTTTTCGGTGATGTCCTCGAAGCTTCCATCGGCCTTCTGGTGATACATGCGATTCCAATACTCGGGACCGGTCTTCTGCGGAATGAAGCCCTTGGGCGTGGGGTCGGGAAAGGGCGCGCCGTTGACAAGATAGAGATCCAGCCGTCCGTCGTTGTCGCAATCGAAGAGCGCTACGCCCGAGCCCATGGTTTCCAGCAGGTACTTGCGCGAGGTGTGCGGCGCCTGGTGGAGAAAATGGACACCCGCCTTTTCAGTGATATCGACGAAGTTCCCTGGAACAGCGGAGGGAGATGCGGGTTGAACCGCTGGATGCGCTTCCTGTTCCGGCACTTGTGCGCATACGCTCACCATTGAGAGGGAAGCCAGCCAGAGAACTTCGCCAACCAGGATTGTGAGGCGTTCTCGCGTCAATTGCATGGTTTCCAATGCTCCAGAGAGACGCTGCCGTTTCGCATGGCAGCGCGGCCGTTTGGTTCACGCTCTAATGAGTTGATTCCGCAGGGAGGGCGGGTTCTGCCGGGGTGGCTTGCTTCTTGTTTTCGAACTCCTGCAATTGCTGCGCCATGCGCTGCGCGTCCTCTTTTCGATGGAGGGTCTGGTAGACGCGCACCAATTGGAAGTAAGAGCCCCGGCGGAGGAAGTCCGAGGGCGATTCGCCCAGACACTTCTCCAGCCACTGGGCTGCTTCCTCGTGGTGCCCTGTCAGTGAGAGTCCCAAACCGAGATAATAGTCGGTGGGTGCGGCCAGAGCGTGAGCCTCCACAGCCTTGCGCAACAGCGCCACGCCGTGCTCGGCGTCGCCCTTCTGCACATGGATCTTTCCCAGATTGTAGAGCGCGATCGGGTTATTCGGACTCAGCTGCAGCTCGGTCTCGTAGGCGCGGATGGCGTCGCCGGAACGGCTCAGGTGCTGGTAGCAGTCCCCGATCGCCTCATACAGGTCGGAGTCATTGGGCTTCTTTTCCAGAGCTTTGCGGTATTCGGCGATGGCTTGTTCGTATTGCTCTGATTGGACAGCGATCTCACCGAGGGTGCGATGAACGCGCCAGGAATCGGGATCGAGGTCGGTGAGGGCGCGAAAGCTCTCCTCGGCCACCTGGGTATGGGCTCGGCCACGATAATCGAGGACATTGGGGTCTTTGGGACTGAGCGCCGCGGCGCGATCCAGCGGCCCCACCGCCTCTTGCGCGTGTCCCGCGCCCAGCTCGACGATGCCGAGCCAGGTGAGCGCCTCAACATTTTCCGGTTGGATAGCAACTTCCCGTTGGAGTGAAGCGAGGGCTGCGTCCAATTGATTCCTCTGGTATTGGGCGATGCCGAGAAACATGTGCGCGCCGGGCAATCGCGGAGCCAGTTCCGTCGCTTTTTCCAGCGCCACTTCGGCTTCACCGGTCTTGCCCTGGCGCAATTCAGACATTCCCAAGCCGAGGTAGGCATCGGGCAGTTGCGGAGCGGCGGCAATGGCCTGCTGAAAGTAGCTTTCGGCATCGGCTGGCTTGCCCTGGTGAATGGCTTCCGTGCCGCTTTGCATCAGGCGGATGGCGGCTTCGCTTGGCGTGGCGGGGGCTGTCTGGGCCTGAAGAAGCGGCGTACAAAGCAGAAGGCAGGCCAGCAGAGGGCTTCCCGAACGTTGCGACTGCTGTATTCCAACGCAGATGTTCATGACACACTTCCGGCAGAGATCAAGGTGGACTCGAGGGCAGAATCCAAAGTGTAAATCGGGGAACGCTGTGGGCGAACCTGCACTATTATGGGGCGTACCATGCCCTCCCGGCCAGCGCCGACCCAGCCGGCTAGATCAGGAGCAGCCTTTCTGCGCGGGGAACCGCCGTTTTATTTATTGAGGCCAACCCGCCGCAGCAAGTCGTCAAAGCGCGGGTCAGAGCGCAAAGGGTCAAGGCAGGGGTCGATCTTGAGATAGACAAGTCCGACATCGTGCGCCTTGTAGGATTCCTCAAGCCATTGAAACGCTTCCTGTTTGTCGCCTAGCCCGGCATAGACGAGCGCGATTTCGTACCGGCCCACGCCATCCTTATCTACCCGCTGCTGCAATTGCGCAATGCTCTTGCGGGCCGCGGCCACCTGGCCCGCGCGGGCATAGGCATTGCCCAGATGGCCTAAAGAGTCCACGCCATCGCCCGACTTGAGAAAGGCAGCGATGGATTCCCGGTACATGCCTTTTTCCGCATAGACCTCGCCGAGAAGAAAGCTCCAATCGGGCGGGTTGATGTCCAGCGCGCGCACCCGTTGAATCAGCGAAAGCGCCTGGTCGTACTGCCGCGCAAAGTAATAGATAAACCCTTCCGCATGGAAGGAATGCCAGGAAACTGGATCGAGGTCGACACCTCGCTCCACCTCCGCGATCGCTTCCGGCATTTGCCCGGTGCGCGCCAGGTAAAAGGCATATTTCGTGTGGATGGGGGCTGAATTCGGATTGAGTTCCTTGGCCCGTTGAAACTCGGTTGCCGCCGTCTTCCAGTCCCAGTCCAGGGTCATCGCGGCATTGGCGAGTTCGGCATGGCCTTCGGGCAGGGAATCGTCCAACTGGATCGCTTGCAGTGCATCGGACTTCTGCCGGGAGAATGCCTCCTTGTAGGGCATCCGGCCCGATTCTCCCATGCGGCCATAACAGGTAGCCAGGGCTACATGGGGCAGCGCGTAGTTGGGATTCTTGTCCAGTGCCTTCTTAAAAAATTCCACCGCTCTTTGGCAATCGTCCAGATCCAGTTGGAGAATGCCATGCAGGTACAAATCCTGTGCTTGCGGGTCAATCGTGCGCCTGCGGGCCAGGCGCGCCTGCTCCTGCGGGGTTACGTTGATCCGGATCTCTTCCGCTATGTCGTGCGCCACCTCTCCTTGCCAGGCAAGAACGCCGGTCATATCCCGGACATACGTGTGTGCCCAGACGGGACGATCACTTCTGGCATCGACCAACTGGGCGCTGATGCGCACCTGGTTGCCCTCGCGCAGCACTCCCCCTTCGACGACCGCGTCGACGGCCAGCTCATGGGCGATTTCCGGCAGCTTCTTTTTGGTGCCTTTGTAGCTCATGGCCGAGGTAAGGGAGATAACGCGCAACGTGGAAACCTGGCCCAGATCGTTGATCAAATCTTCCGTCATTCCGTCGGCAAAGTATTCCTGCGCAGGATCGCCGGAGAGGTTTTCCAGGGGCAGAATGGCAATGGAGTGGATTCCAGGCTGTGCGTCGGCGCCGCTGCGCCACATCCTGAAGCCGGCATAACCAAGCGCGGCCAGAAGAATAAATCCCAGCACACCCCCGGCGAGGCTGCGGATCTGGCGGCGCGATTTCGATGCGGAAAGCGGGGGTGCCTCGTTGCTTCGCACCGCCGCTGCTGCCTTGCCAGTCTGTTCCTCCTCCCGAGGGGTGATTGGCTCCGTGGGAGTTACAGGAACAATGGGGGAAGGAACAGCCTCTGGCGCCAACGGCTGGAAGTGGAACCTGGGCACATAGGAGCCGCTGGGGAGTTCAATGCGGACCGCTTGTTTCCCTTTGGACTCGATGTAATACTGCGCCAGTTTTTTGCGCAGTTCAGTGGCTTTGACGCGCACCACGGAATCGTTTCCCGTATCGTAGCCGACCGGGCGTCCGAACATCTCAGCCCCGATCATCCGCTCACGCAGCTTGTCGAAGTCCTCGGCCAGAGCATGTCCAACGATCAGTTGGAGAAAATCCTGGGTGCGTTTACTGCCTGCGAAGGCGTGGCTGGCGAGGACCTCCTTGAGGTGATCGCGCACCAAACCAATCTCCTTTGGACTGAGTCCATTGGACCCCAAGAATGGATCGGTTGCAGACATAGAAAACGCGGTTCCCGCCGGTGTACACACTATAGCATCCGAGCAAACGGGGGGAGCAAACGGTCGTTTTCCATGGCTGCCTACTTTCTAAGTAGTTTTAGAATCAATGTATACATCAGCAAACGTGGAGCAAGCTGTTAATAGCGTTGCAGGTTGTGCAATCGAGGTGTTGCAATCTGCCTGATTTGAAAAGGCAGCAGTCCGTCTCTCCCTAGAAAACGCTTACCCAATTGCCGGCAGGAGGCCAGATCAAATTTACCTTCCCTTGGCCAACCGAGTTGGCCGGCCAGGGAAAAACATCCAAAAACGACGAATCCCTCGCCAGCAAAGACACCAAGGAGGTGGAGGGAGTCCAGTCGATCAACGATTGCTCAGGAGGCAGATCGTGAATCAATCTCCAAACCAGATTCGCAGCAACACAGGGGTACCCATGGGGAAACAACCGTCAGGGAGAAATCTGAACGGCATACTTTGCAGCGTTAATTTTCAGGAGGGGTGTATGAGCAAGCTCTTGCACAGGAGCGGGTTTGTTTGTCTTCTTTTGATTAGCATGTTGACAATCCCGGTTCTCACGTTTGCGCAGTCCACGCGCGGAGAACTAGCGGGTAACGTCACAGACTCCACTGGCGCCGTCATCACAGGCGCCAAGGTGGTCGCCGTCGGCATAGACACCGGCGTGACGAACGAGACAGTGACCACATCCGCCGGCGGCTTTCACTTCCCTGAGTTGGCCATCGGCCGGTACAACGTAACAGTCACCGCCCCCGGCTTTAGCGCAACCGTCAGCAAGGGCGTACTGATTACCATCAACTCGACAAGCGCCCTCAATGTCACATTGAAACCTGGAGCAGTCAGCGAGACCATCTCCGTCGACGCCAGCGCTCCCGCCATCGAGAGCGAAACCTCCGATATTAGCGGAACGATCTCGCAACAGCAAATTGAGGAACTGCCGCTGGCGGTGGACGCGGGTGTTGGAGGTCTTCGATCTCCGGAAACCTTTTCTTTCCTGGTGCCCGGCACCACTGGCCCCGGTACGGGAGGCGGGCAATCCACTACCGGCCTGAATAACAACGGCGTCTTCTTCGCGAAGCTCTCCGGCGGCCAAAGCTATGGCGCGGAAGTCATGCTCGATGGAGGCAGCATCACGCGCAGCGAGAACGGATCGTCCTTCGATGAAACCTCGCCTTCGATCGAGGCTCTCCAGGAGTTCAAGGTCACCACGTCCAGCCCCTCGGCGGAGTTTGGCCGCACCACGGCGGGATTTGAAAGCTTTGCCACAAAATCCGGCACCAACCTCTTTCATGGGGGAGGCTATACCATCATCAGGAATGCAGCCTTCGATGCCAATCAATGGGAGAGCAATGGCAACTACAAGTACTATGCCTGCACCGGCAACAACAACCTGAACGTGAGCCCAGGTTGTGGCGGCTATATAAGGCAGCAGGATAGCAAGTACGATTACGGCGTAACATTAGGTGGACCGGTAAGAATCCCGAATCCCTTCAAGAGGGATAAGGACTTCTACAACGGGAAAGATAAGACCTTCTTCTTCTTCGCATGGGAAAACTTCAAGTGGACCCTCGGCGGGTCCAACGTGGCTACCGTCCCAACCACCGCGGAACAAGGAGGAGATTTTTCCGCTCTGCTGACAGAGGGGGGCGGGCCGACCACTCAGGGCACTCTTCGAACGAACCCTTGCACCGGCCTGCCGATCTTGCAGAATCAAATCTTCGACCCAGCCACTCAAAACAGTACGATTACGGCGACGAATCCAACTGGCATTCCTTGCGCCTTGCCGTTCGCAGGCAACATCATTCCCCCCGGCCGGATCAGCGGCGCGGCGAAGGCGTTGATGGCAGGACTGCCGGCTCCCAACCAGACGGCGCTCATCAATTATCCCTGGGGCTTTTACAATAACTACGCCCAAGGCTCCGTAGCGCCCATTACCAACACAACTTACACGGTTCGCATCGACGAAACGCTCACGCAGAAGAGCAAGATCTACGGTTCCTACAGCTCCCGTGACAACTTCAGCCAGCACGGTACACCGAACCTGCCACAGCCTTTCAACGACACGTCCTATCCGCAGGATTTTGAAACCCACTACACACGCCTTGGTTGGGATTTTACCGTGACCCCAACCATCCTGAACCACATGAATGTCGGCTACAACCGCACCAACAGCAAGAACTTTGCACAGACGATTGGCGCCGGCAGGACGCTGACCACGGCGGGAGCCCCGGATTTCTACTCCACCTCCTTCCCGATCGTCAATTTTGATGGGTTCGACAGCTATTCTCCGTGGATGATTGGCCAGGGCGGAGACAACATCGACAACGGCCTGCGCTTCAACGACAGCGTAAGCTGGCAAAAGGGACGGCACAGCTTCAAGTTCGGTGTGGATTGGCGCCACCAGCAGTACACGGTCATCGACGTCAACATTCCCAACCTTACCTTCTATCACGGTGAAACATCCGCGGCGGCTGTGGGCGGCAACTACCTCGCCAGCGGTAACAGCTTTGCCAGCTTCTTGCTGGGAGCCGACGCCGTTGCCAGTCAGACTGTTTTCAACCACAACCCGCGTTGGAATTCACACTATTACGCGCTGTTCTTTCAAGACGATGTGAAGGTAACGCCCACACTGACGCTCAATCTAGGGTTGCGCTGGGATGTGGACGTGCCGCGCCTCGAGGCACTGAATGACACCTCCAACCTCAGCCTGACCACGGCTGATTCATTGGCGGGTGGTTTGCCGGGGGCTCTCATCTTCGGTGCCAACTGCAATTGCAACAGCGCGTGGGCGGACACCTGGTACAAGGACTTCCAACCCCGCGTAGGCTTTGCCTATGTGATTCCGCACACCAGAGGAAAGGCGGTGCTGCGTGGCGGCGGCGCCCTTATTTCAGGCCCGTTGCAATACGACGACTTCGGCGCAAGCATGGATGCCGGCTACACGCAAGGCCGCAGCGTCGGATCGGTTAACAACTTCACTCCGGCCTTCCAACTGGACACCGGCTATGCCCCGTGGACTCCGGCCTTCTTTGCTCCGAATACGAGTCCGACACAATTGACCGCTCCCAACGGGGTGGGTACCTTTAACAACGTGGGCGGCGAGTTAATCCAAAATGGCACCGCCAGACCCTCTTTGACGAACAACTGGAGCCTCCAGGTTCAAGATGAATTGGCGCAGGACCTCATTTTGACCGTGGGCTACATCGGGCAAAGTGCCGAGCATCTTCATACCGAAGATATCTCGAACATCAACAACATCGCACCCGCTGACTTAGCCTATGGCGATCACCTCAACGATCCGACTGAATACATCCCCGAGGGCGGTGCAACCACATTTACGCCCGAGGGCAGCAGTGTTCCGGTTACCGTCAAAGCTCCTTATTCGACGTTTGCCGGTGTCGTGTCGCAGGCGCTTCGTCCCTATCCGCAATACGGCTATATTGCGGACGATTGCTGCCTGGAGAACCGCGGCCACTCCTCATACGAGGCTATGGTCGTCTCTCTCAACCGCCGCTTCCGCCAGGGCTTCAATCTTCAGGTGTCCTACACCTGGTCGAAGAATATTACCGATGCGGATTCCGAAATTGGCCAGTATGACAGAGGGGATCAAGCCCAGAACTCCTCCAATTACCGGGGAGAGAAGGCGGTCAGCATTCAAAACATACCGCAGACTCTCTCGATCAGTTACCTCTACCGGTTGCCGTTTGGAAAAGATCGTGCCTACCTCAACAACAGTAAGGTTCTTGACGCCATCGTCGGTGGTTGGGAAGTTGGCGGCATTCAGCGCTATGAGAGTGGTCAGCCTCTCTCATTCGGCTGCGCAACCGGACCCTTGGCACTCGGAAACTATACCGGTGTAGGCGGCTACGATAACTGCTTCCGCCAAACGCGGCTTCCGGGAACATCCCTTGCCAGTTCGGCCTACAAGAAGAACAAGAACGGGCCGAACTTTTTCAATGGGGAGTCCTGGTTCAATCCGGCATTCCGGCCGGCTGGCACAATCAATGGCGCAGATCAAGGTGTCCCGCTTGCCAGTGCCAGCCTCGTCGATCAGAACCGTGAGGGCGTGTCCAATACGGGTGCCCCTTGGTTGCGTCATCTGTCGCCGGGGTGCGACAACGGTACTTGCTCGTTCGATCCATACTACTTCAGCGGCGCATCTCCTCTTGTTGCGGGGGGAGCTGCCCTTCCTCGCGTGACCGAGGAGGTCACTGGCCCACTTTGGAAGTCGGAAGACTTCAGCATGCTGAAGAACTTCAAGCTAACCGAAAAGGTAAACTTCCAGCTCAAAGGGGAAGCAATCAACGCGTTCAATCGTCACCGCATGGCAATTCCGGATCTTGCTTCGGGCGATTACGCTACCGCAACAGGGTTTGGAATTCCAACTGGGTCCGACTTGCTGGCACGTAACTGGCAGGTTTCGGGCCGTTTCTCCTTTTAACCCTCAACCTCGGGGTGCTTTGGCTTTTGCCGGAGCGCCCCGAATTCATTTGTGCATCCTCATGCAAACTGCCATCGAGATTGCCGGGCATCAACGCAAGCCGCTTGTTGCCGGCGCAACTCACGCCATCCTTCTTCCATTTTTTCTCTTCTCCATGCTGGCCGTTTCAGGAAGACCGTCAGCAGCCCAGTCCCCGCCAGCGGATGCCCCGCAAACTAAAGGCGCCGAGCTGCTGCAAGCTGGCAACTTCGACGCGGCGCGCGATGCCTTCGAAGCTGTTCTTGAGACCGATCCTGCCAATGCCCAGGCGCAGGAAGGTGAGGTTGCCGCCAGCGAGCATTTGGCGCTGCAAGCGCGTGCCAAGGGACAGGCGGACGAAGCTCTGCGCGCTTTGCTGCGCGCTCAGGAAGTTGCGCCCAACCATCCCCGCCTGCTTTTTGACCTTGGGATCCAGGAGGAGGAGATGCAGCTTTACCAGGACGCCGACCGGACGCTGGCGGCGCTGGAACAACTCCAGCCCGGCAATCCGCAGGTGGCGTACGCCGTGGCTCACGTCAAGCTCGACCTGGGCCAGCTCTCCGTCGCGGAAGAAAAGATGCAAGTTTATCTCAAGTCTCAACCCAACGATGCCAGCGCGCACTACGGGTTGGGCCGCGTTTATCAACTCGAACTGGAGGCAGAGAAAGCGCGCGCCGAGTTCCAGCGCTGCGTAGAACTGCAACCGGTGCAGACCGAGGCCTACTACCAGTTGGGCGATATCGCTCTCGGGCAAGAGAACTTTGCCGAGGCCATCGCCTATTTCGCCAGGACTCTGGCGCGCGATCCCAAACACGGAGGTGCGCTTGCCGGAACAGGTCAGGCCTACTTTAAGCAGAAACAGTACACACAGGCAGAGGCATTTTTGCGGCAGGCAGTTGCCGCTGCTCCAGAGTACGAAAAGGGTCACTACTATCTCGGACTTACGCTGGCGCGCCTGGGACGCAAGGAGGACTCTGAGCGCGAACTGGCGCTGGCCACCAAGCTAGCGGACGAGGCCAACAAGAAGGCGCGTAGCGGACTTCGGTTGAATTCCGCCGTTGCGCAACCGTAGAGCATTTCACGCGCTGTCTCGCTGCTTTTCCGGCGAGCCGCGCAAACCGGAACCTGTTCTTTTGTCTTATTTCATAAGGAGAGTTACCTCATGCGTTCTTTCTATCTACCGGCTGCATTGGCCCTGGTCCTTGCACTCCCGCTTTCTGGCCAGCAGCCCCAGGCCTTGTCCCTGAGTGGCGACTATCCCATCACACACGATCCCTCCATCGCCCATGAGGGAGACACCTATTACGTATTCGCCACCACCTCGAACGCCGCGGAGGGCCAGTTTCCCGTTCGCTGCTCGCACGATCTGAAGGAGTGGAAGCTGTGCGGCCACATCTTCGACAAGATCCCCGACTGGATTCATGAGGCAAGTCCGACAACCAGGGATCTATGGGCGCCCGATATCTCCTTTTTTCAAGGCAAATATCACCTTTACTACGCGTACTCGGCCTTTGGCGTGAACACTTCGGGGATTGCTTTGGCCACCAATGAAACCCTCGACCCGCAGAGCCCCAAGTATCGCTGGCACGATGAAGGATTGGTCCTGAAGTCCACAAAGGACGACGACTTCAATGCCATCGATCCGAATCTCGTCTTCGACGAAAAAGGCCAGCCCTGGCTGAGTTTCGGCAGTTTTTGGGGCGGCATCAAGATGCGCCGCATCGACCCTCTCACCGGCAAGCCGCCGGTCGACGACAACAAGATATACGCCTTGGCGGCACGAGCCAAGCCGGTGAACGCGGACCCCGCCAAGCCCGGACTGCCGCCGAACTGGCAGGCTATCGAAGCACCCTTCATCGTGCGTCATGACGACTATTTCTACCTGTTCGTTTCCTTCGACCTCTGCTGCCGTGGTACCAGGAGCACATACCGGACCATGATAGGCCGCGCGCGCAATGTCACCGGCCCTTACCTGGATGCGGAGGGCAAGCCGATGCTGGAGGGGGGCGGCACGCAACTGCTCCAGCCCAACAGCCGCTGGATCGGTCCGGGCGGGGAGTCGATATTGCAGCGCCCCGAGGGGGACATCATCGTCTTTCACGCCTACGATGCCGTCACCGGCAAACCTGCGCTACAGATTTCCACGCTTACCTGGGAGCACGGCTGGCCTCACGCGGCGCTGGCAACCAGCGGCGAGTCCAAATAGGACTGACAGCAGGCGGCGCTTACATTCCCAACCGGGAGCATAGCGCCGCCGCAAAGAATCGAACAGGCTCCGCATCGATTGGGCCGGAGGAATAGTGAGATGTCGATAAACTACCCATGGTCTCAAGCTGTTAGCCGCATGGCTCGCATCGGACTGGTCTTCACATTTGCAGCACTGTATACGGGCTGCGGAGGCGGCGGAGGTACGTCCACGACCACCCCTCCGACGACCGTGGCCACACCGATCATCTCTCCCGGAGGGGGCACGATTGTGGCGGCGCAGACGGTAGCGATCACGGATACTACGGCCGGCGCGACCATCTACTACACCATCGACGGCACCGCGCCGACCACCGCATCGACAGCGTATACGGCAGCAATCACCGTATCGACCACCTCATCGGAAACGATCAAGGCCATGGCCGTGGCCAGCGGAGATACCAACAGCGCGGTAGCCTCGGCAATCTT
>Ga0302197_10003314_pt1 | contig 14651 bp, 8 predicted proteins | sample II_Bog_N2_1_FD_193526 | JGI IMG/M metagenome (GOLD analysis project Ga0302197, IMG submission 193526) | Peat permafrost microbial communities from Stordalen Mire near Abisko, Sweden - II_Bog_N2_1 | ecosystem: Environmental > Terrestrial > Soil > Wetlands > Peat | place: Sweden: Abisko, Stordalen...
AAACCCTGTTCAGGCAGCGTTTTGTGTCAGTCATCCACCGGCGTCGCCGACGCACAGCAGATAAAACTGCGTCCATCGCTTCAGTCCGCCAACTTGCTAACTTTCGCAGACCCTAAGTCAATTTGCAACTTTCGCGTTATGACATTCCGTTGAAATCCGTGGCCCTCTCGACCGATATTCCTAATACCGGCTGGTTCCGGCAGGAGAATTTTAATGGCCCTCGTAACTTGGACCGACAATCTTTCAGTCGGAGTCAAATCGATCGACGATCAGCACACTGTTCTCTTCAATACCATTAACGACCTGCACGCCGCGATGATGAAAGGGCAAGCGCGAGCCAAAGTGGGCGAATTGCTGTGTACCTTGCTGGTCTACACACGCAGCCACTTCTCAGATGAAGAGGCAATCATGGAAAAATCCAAGTATCCTGGGTTGGCAACCCACCGCGTCGAACATCGCAAATTGACCAATCAAGTCGAAGGGTTTGTTCGCCGCTACCAGGAAGGGGACCTTTCTGTAAGCGTTGAACTGGCCGACTTCCTTTCCAACTGGCTCAAGAACCACATTCAACAGACGGACAAGTCATATCGACCCTGGTTGAATGAGAACGGCGTGTACTGAGCTTTCGATGGCGGCTCTTTCCGGTCCGAGCGGCTGGACAATATCTCAGATTCAACTTGAATTCAGGTTCTTTCCACCTTTATTCGATATCGCGGTTACAGGCTCACTCCAGCGGGAGAAATACATCGCCCTCCCCAGACGTATTGAAAGATTGTGTGTGCCGAACCGATAGTTCAGATTGAAGGGTTCAAATGGCCGCAACTGCGAATGCGCTCGACAACACGCAGCTCGAGTCGGACGGTATGTTGCGTTTTGTAGCGCGGCAGCCGATCCTCGATCTGCAAGGCAAGGTGCATGGCTACGAATTGCTCTTCCGGGCCGGCCCCGAGGCGGCTTTTCGCGGCGACGGCGACTTTGCCACGCGAACCATGATTGACAATACGGTCATCTTTGGAATGGACAAGCTCACTGTAGGCTTGCCGGCGTTTGTAAATTGCACGTTGGAGTCTCTAACCGAGCGGCTTGTGGATGTCTTACCTCCCAGTTTAACGGTACTGGAGATACTGGAAACGCTTGAGCCCCTACCCGAGTTGGTTGCCTTATGCCTCAAGCTCAAAACCTTGGGTTACCGGATCGCCCTCGACGATTTCTCCTGGCACCCAAAGTTCATGCCAATGGTGAAGCTGGCAGACTACATCAAGGTGGATTTTCTCCAGACAGACGCGGCTGGGCGGCAGGAGTTGTTCAAACAGCTGCGAGGCACCCCCGCAGTGGTGGTTGCGGAGAAAGTGGAGACCCTGGAGGAGTACAAACAAGCCTGTAAGGAAGGTTTCACCCTGTTTCAAGGGTACTATTTTTGCCGCCCACTGCTCATGCAATGCCGAAAGATTCCGGCCAACCGGGTTTCACATATCCACATGCTGAAGTTATTGCAACAGGATCCACTGGATCTGAATCAACTGAGCCAGCTTGTGAAGCGAGACACTTCCCTTACCTATAGGTTTCTGCGGCTTGTCAACTCGCCGATGTTCGCAATGCGCCAGAAGATTAGCTCGATTATGTCAGCACTGTTACTAGTTGGCGACGATGCGGTCCGCCGTATAACCACTCTTGCCATTACCAGCGAATTCAACGCCCAACAGCCCCCTGAGATACTTCGGATGGCCTTTGTACGGGGCAGGTTCTGCGAACTGGCCTCGAGTCTTTGCGGGTTGGGAAAAGGTGAGCAGTACCTGCTTGGGATGTTTAGCCTACTTCCGGCAATGCTGCGCATTCCAATGAACGACCTTGCGCCCGAGCTGCCTTTGCGCGAAGAGATCCGGGCAGCGTTGATGGGCACTATCAGCCGTGAAAGCAGCTTATTGCGTTGGGCGGAGTTTCACGAGCGTGGAGATTGGGAAGGGTGCGATGCGATCACCCATTCCTATGGATTGAATCTGAAAAGGTTGACCTGGAGTTATGCAGAGGCGGTGGTATGGGCTGATGCAGCTCTGCGCAGCTCAAATTGACCAGCCTCAGATGAGGAACGCAGTGTGCCCCTTCTTGCCTGCTCTGGCCCCAGCCTTCCAAATGGTACGTTCGCAGTTCCGGCAACTCTCACGCCGTCGATATTGACACACAAGCGTCCAATATCACCAAGTTCTTAGCCAATTATCTTTGGTTTAAATTGACTCATAAGATCAGAAACCTCGTTCGGGGAAAGAATGACAAAGCTGTCGGCTTGAGCTCGACTTCTATCGGCCGCGATCCCGCGAAGAGTCTCGAGGAGACGCACCTCAACTTCACTGAGCCTCTGAGGTTCTAACACTGGCCTTGCTTTCAGAATTGCGTCCAAGAGCCTAGAAGCGTCATATCTGCTCTTGAAGAACACGATTGGTCTTCGGCCAGGAAAACGATTGTCTGGAATCGCGAGATATCTTCCACTAATGGCCTGTATCACCCAAGCCTTATATTCCTCGGAGAATTCCGGAAGAACAACATCAAGCGACATTGGCTGGATCATTTGTACCTGCCTCCCCCTTTCCACCAATTATAGGATGCATGTGCCCGAACCAGTTGACACTTGAATTGGAATCTTCATGTTCTTTTGCAACCTAGAGGGAATTTCTCGCCAGTTGCCTTCGCTCGGGTCATTCATTTTGGGGCCAGGTTATCTCTTCCTTCGGTTATCTTTTGCCGAAGTGAATCACCAGACCGGCGCCGATGCGGAGGTTGTTCTGGTGGTTGTTGCTGCCATTGTCGAAGGTGGTCAGCAGGAAGTCGGCTTCGATGAGGCGCACAGAGAGGCGGGGGCTGGCGCGCAGGTCGAGGCCTCCGCCGAGGTTAGCGGCAAAGGCCGCGCCGGCGTTGGCGGCGGCCGGATTGGCGCCCTGGACGAGCGTGCCACTGGAGTGCGCCAGGCCGATTAGCGCCTGGCCGAAGAGCTGCAAGGGTGAATGGCTCAACTTGGGCAGATAGCGGCCTCCCACCGTGAACGCGCTCAGCGTGAGACTGTCGCCGGTGTTGGCGGCGGCGCCCGCATGGGCAACAGTTACATCGCCAACCAGGGCAAAGCCGCCCGGTTTGACCGGCCATGCGAAGGTAGCGTTGCCGCCGTTTAAGTTGAAGCAGCCGCAGCCGCCCGGAGGCGCGTTGCTGTGCAGGTAACTGTAGCCCAGTTCCAGTTCGGCGCGGAACGGCTTGCCGCTTGCGGGCGCGGGCTGGGAGTCAGACCGGGCAACGGCCTGAGCCGTGGAGACCGCGGCAATGGTCAACAGCAAAGCGAAAATGTGTTTGATCCTGAGTCGCATGGTGGTCTCCTTGTTACTGCACGGTAAGCTGCACGGTGGTGGTTTGCACGTTCTCGCCGCTGGTTCCGGTCACGGTGACGGTATAACTCGACGGCGGTGGTATAACATTGCCGAGACCGAAGCCGCCTCCGCATCCGCTAAGAGCTGTGATTGCCGTTAGTGAGGCGAAGAGCAGCACGCCGAAAGTGATCCAGCGGCGGCGCTTGCCGGACACAAAGAACAGCCCGATCAATCCCAGCGCCGGCGCGGCCAGCGGCCACGGGGAAGGCCGCTCCGTTACTGACGCCACTGCGGCGGTTTGAATGGTTAACTGCGAAGTAGCTACCGCGGAGCCAGGAGTTACCGAGGCCGGCAGGAAGGTGGCTGTAGCTCCGGCGGGCAGTCCGCTGGCAGAGAGAGTTACAAGACTCGTGAATGATCCATTCACTGGAGTTATGTTGATGGTATAAGTCGCTGCGCCGCCGGGCTGAACGGTTTGCGCGGGCGTGGGCGAAGCCACGGTGTAAGTGGGGGCGGCTGCTGCTGTTCCCGTGCCAGTAAGCGCGGCGGTTTGCGGCGATCCGGCGGCATTGTCGGCAACCGTGAGCGTTGCCGCGAAGTTAGCCGCCGAGGCTGGCGTGAACGTTACGTAAATCGAGCAACTGGCACCGGCCGCGAGCGAACTGCCGCAAGCGTTGCTGCCAGTGGCGATGGCGAAGTCAGTGGGGTTGGTTCCGGCGAGGGTGATGCCGCTGATGGTGAGCGCGGCGTTGCCGGTGTTGCTCAGCGTGGCGGACGAGGCCGCCGCCGTTGCGCCGACGGTGGTATTGGGGAAGGCCGCCGGAGCGGTCAGCGATGCTACCGGCGCAGGAACTGCGGTGCCAGTGCCGGTAAGGTTAGCGGTCTGGGTCGAAGTGCTGGAGGCGCCTTGCGCAATCGGTCTACGAGAAGTCACTGTGACTGTTTGCCCCCCAGAGGCGTTGTCAGTGATTGAAAGCGTAGCCGCGAAGCTGGTTGCCGAAGCCGGTGTGAATGTTACGTAGATCGAGCAACTGGCCCCAGCGGCGAGCGAGCTGCCGCAAGCGTTGGCGCCGGTGACGATGGCGAAGTCAGCGGGATTGGTTCCGGTGATGGTGATGCCGTCGATGGTGAGCGTGGCGTTGCCGGTGTTGTTGACCGTGATGGCGAGGGGGGCAGAGGTGACGCCGACGGTCGTGTTTGGGAATGCCAGCGCGGAGGGGATGAGTGTGACTGTGACTGTAGAGACAACTGCGAAGTTAGCGGTCACAGTTTGCGGCGCATTCATGGTGACGGTTGTCGAGGCGCTGCTGGAACTGGCGACATTGCCTGTCCAATTGCTGAAAGTGTAGCCAGAGTTAGCGGTGGCCGAAAGGTTCACCACCGTACCCGATGCGTAGTAAGTGCCAGGGGCCGGCGTAACGGTTCCATCGCTCGATGGGTTCGCCGCCGTTGTCAATTGATAGGAGGTGTTGAAAATAGCTGTGTAACTGGCAGCGCTCGATGGCGCGGTGACCGAATGAGAGATCGCTCCCGCATCGGACCAGGAGGCAAAGGTATTCTGCGTCCCGCTGGCGGTTTGCGGCGAAGTGGTGGCGATGGTGTGGCTGGAGCCGACGTTCCAAGTCAGAGTTTGTGTGCTGGTGTAACTCGTTCCGTCTACGGTGAACGACAAGCCCGCCGGAGTTGTACCCACCGATACCTGCACGGTTGCGGCGGTCACACTAACGGTGTTCGATCCTGTCGCGCTGTTATAGGTTGTGGAACCAGCGGAGTCTGGCGTGTAACTGACTGTCAGCGTGTCAGTTCCAGTCGCCAGCGATCCGGCGGGAATATTGATAGCCGCGCTGCCGCTGGTCAGAGTTGTTGCAGCGGAGTTGTAACTTCCGCTAGTCAGCACGACTGAGCCGGTGGGCGTAGGGTTGCCGCTCCCGCCGCTCACGCCAATCGTCACCGTCAAGCCCTGCGCCGTTGTGATGCTGGCCGGAGACGGTGACACTGTCAGCGTGGGCGTAATCTTCGCCGGGGTGGTTACAGTGACGGTGTTCGATCCCGTCGCGCTGTTGTAGGTTGAGGAACTGGCCGAGTCGGGCGTGTAGCTTACCGACAGAGTATCGGCTCCAACTGCCAGCGATCCGGCGGGGATGTTGATGGTTGCGCTACCGCTGCTGAGAGTGGTCGCCGCGGAGGTGTAACTTCCGCTGGTCAGCACTACCGAGCCAGTGGGGGTAGGATTGCCGCTCCCGCCGCTGACACCAACTGTCACCGTCAGTGCCTGCGTGGTTGTAATGCTCGCCGCAGACGGCGACACCGTCAGCGTAGGCGTAAGCTTACTCGTGCTCTCGGTAGCTGTGCCGCCCATGGCAATCGACTGCATGGCTCCGGAGACATTGAGGTTGTTGTCGGTGAGAACCACGTCCTCGCTGAGAGGCCCGCTCGTGGTGGGCTTGAAGTTGATGCTGACATTGCAGCTTCCGCCCTGCGTGAGCGGAGATGCCGGCGCGCACAGGCTTGTGCCCGAACTATTCTCCGGGAAGTCGGCCGGATAATTCGGGTTGGTCCCGGCGGAGAAGATCAGGGACGCATTGCCGATGTTCGAGACCGCAACCGTCTGTGGACTGTCGGTGCTGACGGAGCCGACATTGGTGTTGGCGAAACTGAGCGATGGCGGAGTGGACACGCTCAGCTTGTCGATGGCCTCGTATTCATCATTCGAGACGTAGAGGTTGCCATAGCCATCGACCGCAATTCCAACGGGATAGGCCCCGACGCCGAGAGCGAATGGCGCCGTAATCGGCGTGCCGAAGGCCGTTCCATTCCATGGCACCTCGGCTATCGTAGAGGCACCGTAATTGGCAATGTAGACATCTCCTCCACCGTCCACAGCAACGGCTCCCGCACCGCCTATGCCGCTGGCCACCACGATCTCGGTGCCGAAGCTGGTTCCGTTCCAGGGGATTTCGACCACCCGGTTGTTGCCTGAGTCGGCAATATAGATGTTCAGGTTCGCGTCCACCGCCACCCCGAGGGGATTATTGAGGCCCGTGGCCGCGGTTATCGTCGTGGGCGAACCGTAACCGCTGCCCGTCCAGGGCATTTCGATCAACGCACTGGGTACGGTGAGGTGGCCGATTTCGGCAAAAAAGAGATTTCCATGGCCATCGACCGCGACGCCGGTAGGAACAGGAAATGTCTCAAAACCGCTGCTGGCCAGGACGATCTGAGTGCCATAGCTGGAGCCATTCCACGGCAGCTCGACAACCCGGGAGTTACTGGCATCGGCGACGAAGACGTCGCCGGCCCCGTCTACCGCCACGCCTTCGGGGGTATACAGGCCGGTAAAGGGCAATTGGACGGGTGCGCCATAGGCGCTGCCCGTCCAGGGCATTTTGATGACCCAATTGTTTATGTAGTCCGCAATATAGACGTTCAGGCCGGCGTCCACGGCAACGCCATACGGCAACGCGGCGTTTTGGCCGGAGTAAGAAGGCAGCGTGGATTGAACGCCGGGGCTAAAGGTGATCTCCGGCCCGATTCCCGTTCCCGGCAGATAGGCGATGCCGAGGATGTCGTTACTGGCGTCGGTGAGAAGCACGGCGCCGGGACGTGCTCCCGGAACCCGCGGCTTGAAGATCACATTGACCGTGCAGGTCTCACCCACGGTGTAGGCGGTGGTCGTGGCGCAGGTTCCACCAGAGGTTTCAGTGAAGTCGAGGCCCGGCTGGCCCTGAGTGAGAACCTGAATGGAATTCGGCGTTCCGGCCGTTGTGATGTTGACTGTTACCGGCTGCGACGGAAGAGCCGTGTCCACGTTGGAGACAAAGCTCAGGGAGGGGGCGGTAACTGTAACCGTGCTCGACCCGGTGGCGTTGGCGTAGTTTAAGGCGCCTGCTGAGTCCGGCGTATAAGTTGCCGTGAGTGTGTCGAGGCTTGTGGCCAGCGATCCAGCGGGAATGTTGATCGTGGCACTGCCGCCGCTGAGAGTCACCGCACCCGACGCGTAAGTGCCGCTCGTCAATGTTACTGAGCCGGTGGGAGTGGGATTGCCGCTGCCGCCACCGACGGTTACCGTCACCATGAGAGCCTGGGCTGTTGTGATGCTCGGTGAAGACGGCGTTACGGTAACGGTCGGCGTCAATGCGGGCTTATCAACTATCAGGCTAATTACAACGCTGTGCTGGAGTCCGCCGGCAGTCGTGCCGGTTACCGTCACCGGAAAAGGCCCGCTCGGCGAGAGTAGGGAGGTGATCACGATGTTGAAGTTCTGGCTGCCTCCGGGAGGGATGGTGACCGAGGCCGGCAGTTGGATGCCCATTGCAGGATTGGCGTTGGTGCTGGGGACGATGGTCCCGCCGAAACCATTCACCGCAGTGATCGTGATAACGTAGGTCGCGGAGTCGCCCCCCTGGGCAACCTCCATGGTGGGGGTCAGCGTGGTCATCGTGAAGTCCGGTGTGCCCGAACTCGTGCTAATCGTTCCGTTCAGGACAACCTGCTGAGTCGTCCCTGACACATTCAGGGCGTTGTCTGTCAACGTGAGTGTGCCCGTGGTAGCTCCTCCCGTGGTGGGAGAAAACACCACGCCAATCACGCAGGATCCGCCAGCGGGCACCGCTTCGGAAGTCGAGCAGGTTGTCGTGCTGGAATCGACGCTGAAGTTTGCAGTTGGCGTGATGGCGCTGAAGCTTAGCGGAGCGCTCCCAATGTTGGCTACTTTAAACGTCAACGCGGCGCTGCTCGATCCCACAGCGGTTTGCGGAAAGTCGAGCGGCGGGGTGGCGATCGAGATCTTCCGTATCCGCTCATTGAAGGCGTCGGCAACGTACAGGTTGCCGGCGGAATCCAACCCAAGATTTTCAGGGCTGTTAAGACTGGCGCTGGTGGCCGCACAACCATCGCCGGCCGTGTCTGTTTCGCCCGCGCAGCCAGTGCTGTTGCCTGGAACGAGGGTGGTAATTGTGCCGGTGGCCGCGTCTACCTTCCGAATACCGGCATTTTGCCCCGTAATGTATAGGTCTCCGGCGGCATCCACTGCAATGCCTATAGGAGGATTCAATTCGGCGCTGGTTGCTGGACCGTTGTCGCCGGAGGGGCCGACCGTTCCGTCGCCTGCAACAGTGGTGATGATGCCGGTGGCGGCGGTTACCTTCCGAATGCGAAGATTACTGAAATCGGCAATGTACAGGTTGCCGGCGGAATCCAATGCAACAGCGACGGGGGCGAACAACTCGGCGCTGGTGGCCAGGATGTTGTCGCCGTTATAGCCGCCCCCACCTAGCGTGCCACCACCAAATCCGTTGCCCGCCACAGTCGTGATAATGCCGGTGGCCACATTCACTTCCCGAATGCGATTGTTGCCGAAGTCGGCAATGTACAGATTGCCGGAGGTGTCCGTGGCAACACTCTCGGGAAAAAACAATTCTGCGCCGACGGCTGGAATACCGTCCCCGTTGTAGCCCTGGAGTCCCTCGCCATTGAAAGCACAGCAGTCGCCGACCACAGTGGTGATAATGCCGGTTGCCGCGCTCACTTCCCGAATTGCGTTGTTGTTGGTATCGGCAATGTAAATGTTGCCTGAGGCATCCAAACTCGCATCCCATGGCACGGTCATTTCGGCGCCGGTGGCTAGATAGTTGTCGCCTGCGTAGCCCCCCGTTCCGTTACCCGCTACGGTGGTGATGATGCCTGTGGTCCCGCTGACTTTCCGAATCACAAAATTGTCGTAATCCGCAATGAAGAAATCGTTCGCATTGTCAAATGCGACACTGAACGGAGAGCTTAATTCGGCGCTGGTTGCTGGGCCATTGTCGCCGGTGTAACCGCCCGCGCCACCTTGACCAGGGCCGGCATATCCGTTGCCGGCGACCGATGTGATCAGGCCCGGAATCAGTGCCGGTTGCGGCGCAATGCCAACACCCGTCAATCCAAAGTAGAAAGGCCCGGCGTTGGTTTGCAGCTCCAGCGGAGCCTCGCGAAGGCCAGGATATGCAGGGTTGAAGGAGATTGGCACCGTGCAGATGCTGCCGCCGTTGATCGGAGTCTCCCCGTCCGCCACGCATCCCGAGAGTGCGCCGATTGTAAACTCCTGTGCGCCGCCGGCCGACTGTGGAATGCTGATGCTGCTTAATGTGATTGGAACTTCCGTTGGAAACTGGCCGGGCAGTGCGGTGTAATAGGCGCCGAAATAGATCTGTACGTTCCGCGACGGCGCAGTCGCGCCAACTGCGGTCGCAGGAAAATTCAGCATCGTGTTAGGCGCGCTGACTTTTCGAACCCGATAATTAGCGGTATCCGCAATATACAGATTGCCGAAGGAGTCTACCGCAATACCGTCCGGTAAATTCAGGTTTGCCAGAGTGGGAGGCCCATGGTCTCCGCTATACGACCCCTGGTTCTCTCCAGCATCCTGGGGATTACCTGCCACCGTCGTGATAATGCGAGTGACGGCGTTGACTTCACGAATGAGACAATCGGAGGTGTCGGCAATGAACAGGTCGCCGGCGGAATCCACTGCAATATCGTAGGGGAAGTACAGGTTCGCGTTGGTGGCCAAACCGCCGTCACCCTCACCCACACCCGGCGGGTGTCCGTTTCCCGCCACCGTATAAATCTTCAGGGTGGACGCGATCACTTCCCGAATTGCTAAATTGTAAGTATCGGCGATGTACAGGTTTCCGTTGCTGTCCAGCGCAACGCCGGATGGGTGCCACATTTCGGCGCCGGTGGCCGCATTGTTGTCGCCTGTGTAACCCCCGCTCGTGGTACCTGCGCCAAATCCATTGCCGGCGAAGGTCGTAATGACGCCCGTGGTCAGGTTCACTTGCCGAACCACATTGTTGCCAGTATCGGCGATGTACAACAGCGTGCCGGAAGGATTCACGGCAAGGCCTAGAGGGTTGTCCAACTCGGCGCTGGTGGCCTGATTGTTGTCACCCGTGTAGCCTGTAGTTCCGTTGCCCGCTACGGTAGTGATGTTGCCCGTGGCCACGGTAACTTTCCGAATGCGCGTATTGCCATAGTCGATTACATAGAAGTTTCCCTGGGAATCGACCGCAACTGCTTGCGGATTACTCAACGGGGCGCTGGTGGCCGGGCAACCATCGCCAATCGAGTCGGTCTGTCCCGCGCAACCGGTTCCGCTCCCAGCTACGGTGGTAATCTCGCCGGTGGCCGCACTCACCTTGCGAATGACGTTGTCGAAGTCATCGGAGATGTACAGGTTGCCTGCGGTATCCGCTGCAACTCCGGTAGGATTTCTCAACGCGGAGTCGGCGGCCGGGCAGCCGTCGCCGAGAGAGTCGGTCTGTCCAGCGCAGCCAGTCCCGCCTCCCGCAAAGGTCGTGATCAACGAAGTGACGACCTGTACCTGCGCCCGCGATGCCACAGCCAGCAGCAAAACCGCCAGGACCATGCCTGCACACCTGATTCGAAATTTCATCATCGGGAAAGCCTCGCTTTTCTTGAAAGTCCGTCACTTCTATTGGCCGGGAGAAGCCAGCCTTGCATCTTGGGGAGTTAGGGTTCGTGTTACCCCCTCATCAAGAAGGCTCGAATTTGAGGGAGCGTAAATATTTCCGGCCGCTCTTTAATGGCTCCCCTCGGGGACTCCTAGACCAACACCCTCGGTCCACCGGCGGAGTTGACAGCGACGATCAAGTCGGTCAGACCGTCGGCGCGGTTGATCTCGCCGGCAATCATAGCGGTGACGTTGCCCGTCAGCAAAATGCGCTGCGGCGCGGCAAACCCACCATGCCCATCGCCTTTCAGGAAATAGAGCGCGCTGCTACCGAGTTGCGCGGTGACCACATCCCAGTGGCCGTCGGCGTCAAAATCGCCTGTAGCAATAAAGTCCGGCGCTTCAGACAGGGAAAAGGTGCGCGCATTCGGTATGAATGTGGGGCGTGGCCCATTGCGCAGTGCGGCGCCATAGGGCCACAGAGCGTTCACGTTGCCGCGATGCACGGTGATCATGCCACCCTTTCCGACTGCGAATCCGCTCACCCGGTCGGGCGTGCCATCTTCGTCAAAATCGCCGGAAGCCAAAGCTAGGGGTTGAGCCTGCCGCAGTTCCGCAAGAGTGCCGCCGAGCGCATGGCCGTCGCACAGGTTCAAGAGAGGAGCGCCGCGCTGGGCCGCGTGAACAGTGATGCCCGACGCACTCCCGGTGGCGCACGAATTCAACGCTGCCTGATTGGTAAATACGCCTCGCGAGGCTGCGGCAACGCTGCTGAGCCAGGACGCCGTGGCCAGCGCAGAGTGCCCAAATGCGGCAAGATTCAGCAAGCCAAGGCAGAATGCGGTGAGGACCGGGAATGAGTGTCTGGGGTTCATAAAGAATCTCCTGCTTAGATCGCGTAATCCGTGGGAAAAATGCGTCAGGTACGTCTCAGCTGGGAGCAGCCTGTTGCTGAGGAAATGACCAAACTGGATAGAAGAGCCTGTGAAATTGCTCGGAGGGAGGCATCCTTGCAGGCGCTAGGGGCGGGAACCAGGAGGAACGTAACGCAAGACTAAACAACGATTCAATGAGGGGTCAAGAGGATTCTAAAGGTCCGCCGGGCAGCATCCGTTACCATTGGCCAACGTGCCCGGCGTCGGCCAATGGCAAGACAGGAGAGCCCGCGAGCGAAAACCCATCCCCGGCGTCCGATAGGTGTATTTTTCAAGTTCCAGATCCAACGCAGTCTCGCGCCGCCGGGCCGGTGAGCGCGCCAGGCATATTCGCCAGTGCGTTGGCGGCTTGTAGCACTGCCTGTCGCATCTCGCCCACGGTGATCTACGGATTGCCAGAGGGATCGCCGTTTTTTGCCGAGTTGCAGGTGAGCCCCACGGGCCTAACTGTGTTGAGTCCCGCTGGTGCCGTCTGCTGCAACCAGTCCACAGGCTCCTTGGTGGCTTCGGACGGGACGTTGCTGTATACAAACTCAGGTGAAGTGTGGAATCCGACCACACAAAAGTTACTCAGAACTCATCTGGAGTCGAACGGTTCTCAGTTGCTTTACTCCCCCAGCGTTGTTCCCGATACCTCCAACGGACATACGTATTTCCTGGATGGCGATGGACAATACGCCCAATACCAAGCAGTCAATATCGACGTCTACGATCAGGCGAGCTATGCTCTGCTGGGAACCGTTCCGTTTACGAGTATCTACCCGCCGGATGTGACCGACTTGGTGCGCTGGGGCAGCAACGGGTTTGCTTTCCGCTGTGTCGACATTACCGGATCCGAGCCGAGCGCGAACCAGATCGTGAACGTCACCAGCAATCTTGTTTTCGTCGAGTAGTGGCGCGCCGATTCCAATACTGTCGTCCGTCTCGCCGTCGCCCGTCTATGCGGGTGGTGCCGCATATACCATGCAGGTATCCGGCAGCGGCTTTACCAATACCTCGATTGTGCAGGTCAACGGAAACCCGCGTACGACCACCTACGTCAACAGTAATTCGCTCACGGTACAGGTGTTGGCATCTGATATCGCCACGAACGGCCAGCTCAATGTGCAGGTGACCACTCCGGCGCCGGGCGGTGGGACTTCGGATTACGTCATCGTATCGATAGAGACCCCACCGGTGACGACACCGACCGTTACGGTAACACCGTCCGCAACGAGCACTACGACTGCACAGGCTCTGACGGTCACGATCACTGTCAGCGGTACAACCGGAAAAGTAACTCCAACAGGCTCTGTAACACTCTCCGGCGGCGGATTCGCTTCGTCCGCCGCCGCACTATCCAACGGTAGCGCGACTATCAGCATCCCCGCAGGCGCGCTGGACACCGGCGCCGACACACTTTCGTCCACCTACACACCCGACTCTGCCAGCGCCTCAAACTACAACAGCGCGACCGGTTCGGCAACTGTTGCTGTTACAACATCAGCGAAGACGACGCCAACCGTAACTGCCAGCCCATCTGCGTCGAGCGTCACGACAGCACAGTCCCTCTCAGTGAGCGTGACGGTCGGTGGGAGCAGTGGCAATCCCACGCCAACAGGATCGGTCGCGCTCTCTGGCGGTGGCTACACATCTTCGGGGACCTCGCCCTCTGGAGGAGCAGCGGCCATTATGGTTCCTTCGGGTTCACTGGCTGCTGGCACGGACACACTCACCGTTACTTACACGCCAGACAGCTCAAGTTCGGCAACGTATAACGGCGCAACCGGCTCAACATCGGTGACCGTGACGGCACTGGTTAAGAGTGCCTCAACAGTGACCGTGACTACTGCATCCTCGACGATCACCAACGAGCAAACGGACGCTGTTGCTATCACAGTTGCCGGTGTGAGCGGGCAGCCGACACCCACTGGGACTGTGACGCTATCGAGCGGAGCCTACAGTGCGCAGCAGGCACTCGCAAACGGGGGCACAAGCATCACCATCCCTGCTGGTGCGTTGAGCAACGGAGCGAACACGCTGACAGTAACGTACTCTGGCGACGTAACCTACGCCGGTTCGAGCGCAACCGCCAGCGTCACCGTTACGCAGATTGTGGCCTCTGCGTCCATCCCTTCCGGGGTCTCGCCGGGCAGCAGCACAACGACAAATATCACTCTTTCGGCCAGCAGCAACTACTCAGGAACGATGAATATGAGCTGTGCGCTCACAGCCTCACAAACGGGTGCGCCGAGTCTGCCTACATGCGGCCTGAACCTGTCGAATGTGACCATTACGAGCGGCGGAAACGGAACGACAGTATTTACCGTACAGACAACAGCCGCATCGAGCACAGCCATGCTTGCGCCAACCATGATGAAGTTGCTTGGTCTCGGCGGCGGTACGATTCTGGCCGGGCTGCTCATGATCGGAGTTCCTGCGCGCAAGCGGCGTTGGATGGCGTTGATGGTGCTGCTATGGATTGTTGTGTCCGCGGGTGCAATTGGATGCGGCGGGGGGCGGTGGTTCGAATTCTGGATCGGGTGGTTCAGGTACTCCGGCGACCACTGCGGGCACCTACACGTTCCAAGTAACCGGAACGGATTCGCCGAACTCAAGCATGAACTCGGCAACAAGCGTCGCTGTGACTGTGCAGTGAGTATTGCTGAAGATCGAGCAGGCGTTGGGCATGAAAAGTTGCTCACGCCTTCTATGATCGAGTGAAATGATCAGAGTTTATTGGGGATTCTGGCCCTCACTCAAATCAAGCACATCGATCAAATTCCACGGCCATCTCAAAGGCTCCAAAGTGGGCTTTGCAATCGTCGCAATCGGTCCCGGAAAACGTTAGGTCCCTATCGGGACTGTCCCGGCGCGACGAGGGTGTCCTGTGGCAGGATGTTCTGCCGGGACAGTTTCGATAGGGTCGTTTGA
>Ga0302197_10003318_pt1 | contig 14640 bp, 9 predicted proteins | sample II_Bog_N2_1_FD_193526 | JGI IMG/M metagenome (GOLD analysis project Ga0302197, IMG submission 193526) | Peat permafrost microbial communities from Stordalen Mire near Abisko, Sweden - II_Bog_N2_1 | ecosystem: Environmental > Terrestrial > Soil > Wetlands > Peat | place: Sweden: Abisko, Stordalen...
CATCTCCGCCATCCCCAACGCCACTCATCCGATCGTCTCGGTCAAAGACCCCACCGCTGTCTACTTCAACAATCAGTGGAACGTTTACGCAACCACCGCCGACACCTCCGGCAACTGGAACATGGTTAACCTGACCTTCCCCACATGGAGCCAGGCTTCCGCAGCTCAGCCCTACTATATGGACGCCACGCCCGGCTTCAGCGGCTACCATTGCGCACCGGAGCTCTTCTTCTTCACGCCGCAGAATAAGTGGTATCTGATCTATCAGTCCGGCCCGCCGACCTACTCCACCGCCATCGACCCGACGCAACCGCAAACCTGGACCGCCCCGGCTTACTTTTTTGCAAGTCAGCCTTCCAACGTGAGCAACTGGCTCGATTTCTGGGTCACATGCGACTCCGCCAACTGTTACCTGTTCTTCACCGACGACGGCGGCGACTTTTATCGAAGCCAGACTACCGTCGCGAACTTCCCCAACGGTTTCAACACCCCGCAGCTCATCATGAACGCAACCACTGCCGGAGATTTGTTTGAGGCTGCCCGCGTATATAGCATCAAAGGTTCGACGCAGTACCTCGCCGATGTTGAGGCCATGGGCGGCTCCAATGGCCACCGCTATTTCCGCGCCTTCCTGGCCGACAGCCTGGATGGAATCTGGACTCCAATAACCGGCGCCAACAGCTTCGCGACCCCGTTTCTCGGCTCAAACGATGTGACTTTTAACAGTGGTGTCACCGCCTGGACCCTGGACTTCAGCCATGGCGAGATTCTCCGCACCGGATACGACGAAACCCTCCAGATCGACCCCAACAATCTGCAATTCCTCTACCAGGGAGACAACCCCGCGGCGAACGCCCCATCCTACAGTCAAATTCCCTGGCAACTCGGATTGGCCACCGCAAACACCAACTAGAACGGCATGCTGCTTGCGGGAGAGTTTTAAGAGCAAGTGCCCTTCCGCCTTCAATAAGAGGTCCGCAGAACGCAATGCGCTGATTCGATCCCGGCCCGCGCCTCGAATTTCTTAACGACTCAAATTCCCCGCCTCTCAACTGAGCGTGAGGCAGATCCCCGTCGAATGGAGAATCGTTACTGTGTATTTTCCATCCACCAGGCGGGCCCTCTTCCCCGACCGCGTGATCTGAACTTCCCGGCTATCAAGCGACGCGGCTTGCATGGTTTCGATTTCGACTTCTCCATTCTTTCCTTTTCCAAAATCCAGGTTTATTTCCACATCCTGCTCCGCGTCCTTGTTCAGCAGGATGATTGCCACCTTCCCGCTGGGATGCAATGCGGCATAGGCTGTCGCATCCACTCCCGTCGACTGGAGCTGTGAGGTAAAGTCACCTTGAACCAGGGTTGCTCCGCTGAATGTCCCGGCGAATTTGAGGCCGTACGCCACCGGCTGCATCCGGTATTCTGAGCCGAAAGTCGCAATCGGCGTGTAGAAGGGGTGAGGATGCGTTGCGATCTGCTCCGGGGTGGCGCCATTTTCACTCAGAAGCACGTCCCCCGGAAGGAACCCCCCGACGGAGTTTGCAACGGATTTGCCGGTTCCGCCGTGCAAATTCACTCCGGAATAGTTGTTGCTGGCCAGAAGAAGCGAATAATCCGCAGCCCATAGCGCCGCCGCGAAAACGTCGGACACACCGGGCTTGCCGCCGCGATAGCAAGTGTTTCCCTCGGTCATGCGCACACGGGCGCCCATCTTGGCTGCCGCTGCCGCCGCGGCATCCGCCGTCTTCTGAACCCTGACCATCGTGGCCGGCTTCAGCAGATTCGGTATGCTGACCTCAGGATTTGTTGCCGGGCCTCCGAAATAGTAGTGATGCGTCAGCGTTGTTACGCGCGGCGGATTCTCGACTGAAGGCCACAGATTGGCGATCTCCGTCAGCCACCCTACATTCATGGCTACATCCGGCATGCCGAACTTTGCCCCTGGCACGCGCGTGGTCACGGCCCGGGCAAGTGCGAGCCACTCCTGCAGGTATGTTTTCACGGACCACGTCTTTGGATCGCGAAGGTGGTGCCCGAACAGATCTGCCTCGTTGCCAATTTGAAAGTACTGCAAGCTCTCGCCCAGAGTCCCTGCCACAAACGCGGCTTCATCCGCCGCACGCTCCGGCGTATTCGTTCCCATGCCAATGCCATACAGGCAGGTCCATCCGGTTGCCTTCAGAAAACCTGCCAGATTGCGCACCGCTTCTGCTGTCACGGCGTAATACTGAGCTTTGGGCTCGCCTATCACTTCGCGGGTCTGCGGATGCTCAGGTTCAGCAGATTCAGGTGTCGGCTTCCACCACGCAAACTCGCTGGTATTGCCCCCCAGCCGCAGCACGCCACCCGGCGCAAGAGCTTTGAATTGGCTGACGAGTCCTGCGTTGCTCGCCGAAAAGAAGCTCGGATCCGTCAGTTGCTGCACCTCATACGAGAGGCCGACGAAGTCGGCTGGCATGTGCGGACCTGTAGCCGCAGCCGGAATTTTCAGAGTGACGCGCGGTACGGCCTGGTTTTGCGCGCCAAGCCGGGCGGCCGCGAGAGCGGCGGCGGCGGTGGCGATGAAGTTGCGGCGGTTAATCGTTCTAAGCATTCACAAATTGTAATCTTCAGCGATGGGCAGGTGAATTAACCAACCCGCGACTCGCGCGTCAAAACGCCAAGCATATACTTATTCTGACGGAAAGGAGCCAACCATGGAGCTCACAATCCAAGTCCCGCTCTTCCTGCTTCTGTCCTGCGCCGCATTGGCAGCCCAATCGGCAAATCACGCCGGCTTGGAATCGGCGAATCAGAACCAGAACATCATCATCCAATTGCCGCCGCAACCTGGCCCCTGCCCGGTATTCATGCGCGCTCAGCACGGAGCCGACGGAGACATTCTGGAGGTGAATTCAAACCATCCCAAAGGGATCGGTCAAAGCCTTCACCTTACCGTCACCAGCCCCGATTCGAGGCAGATTGCAACGGCAACCCTTATCGTCCGCGGCCTCGTTCCCAAAGGCCGTGTGACTCAGACATTGGCTGCCCAGGACAATACTTTCGATGCGGAGAAGACCATGGATATAAGGTTCTCAGCCGGGCCCGGTAAAGGCGCTTCCGCGGACATCTGGGTCCCAGGCCTGTCGGCGGTGAAGTCAATCGACATGCAATCGGTAACCTTCACGGATGGCTCGACCTGGAAACTCCCGGCGGAAAAAACCTGCCGCACATTTCCCGATCCTGTAATGCTGATCTCCGGGCGCTGACATCTCCGGTGTCGAGCAGGGATTTTTCGCTATGCGCCTGCCACGTTCGCCCTGCGATCGTCTCAGTGATTTCGCAACAAGTTGCCGTTGCGCATAGAATGCCCATTGGAGGCAATTCCAGCTATGAATCTCTCCGGTAATACCATCCTCATAACCGGCGGAGGCAGCGGGATTGGACGCGGCCTGGCCGAAGCTCTCCACGCACTCGGCAATCAGGTAGTTATCGCGGGCCGCCGTAAAAAGGCGCTGGAAGAAACCACCGCCGCCAACCCCGGAATGAAGTCGCTCACTCTCGATATCGAGAGCCCTTCCGCGATCCGTGAATTTGCCGCCCAGATCGCTGCCGACTACCCTGCCCTGAACGTGCTCATCAACAACGCAGGCATCATGCGCCCCGAACACCTGCTCGCGCAGCAAGCCGATCTGGCCGACGCGGAGGCTACTGTCACCACCAACCTCCTCGGTCCCATTCGCCTCACCGCGGCCCTGCTCCCTCATCTTCAAAGGCAGCCGCACTCCACCATTGTGAACGTCTCGTCCGGCCTGGCCTTTGTTCCGCTCTCCCTGACCCCAACCTACTGCGCCACCAAGGCCGCCATCCACTCCTACACCCAGTCGCTGCGCTATCAGCTCAGGTCGACTTCAATTGAAGTGCTCGAACTCATCCCGCCCTATGTCCAAACCCATCTCATGGATGGCGCCGAAGACCCGCGTGCAATGCCGCTGGACAAGTATCTCGCAGAGGTGATGGAGATCCTCAAAACCGAGCCCACGCCCCCTGAGATCTGCGTTGAGAATGTGAAGCCCCTGCGCTTTTCAGCCGAGAGCGGCAGATTCGATGCCATCTTTCAAGGCTTGAACGCGGCCAGAACCGATGGGCACTGAGTTGGAGTGGCGGCGCGTATAACTCCAAATTGCGCGAGTTACTTGCCGCCGCTCTGTCCACTTGCGGGAGGAGTTACCGCCTCGACCTTGAAGTTATCGAATTCAGCATCGACATAGCCTGCCGTACCCAGGCCAACCATGCCCTTGGGAAAGCTGGGGTCCTTGATTATCTGGACCGTAACTCGATCGATTTCTGCCACGATGCTATCGCCTTGAAACGTCAGCGCGAGGTTGTGCCAGCTCTTCAAGCCGAGCGCGCTCACCTTACCCTGCGCCAGCACGGCTTCTTCGTCTTTGACATCTTCTTTGCGCTGGTTCTTGTCCGTGCTCTTCAGCAAACGCCATTCTCCGGTGTCGGCTACGCGCAACACATAGGAATTAACCACGTCCATCCCGCTCATCCCCGTGAGCCGGCCGATTAGATCTACCGATCCGGCCTGCTCAAGCAGCACATCGATGGAGACGCGATAATCCGCCCAATCCAGATTGCCCACCATGGTGAATGGACGCGCGGCGGTACGTTTCCACGAGATAGGCTCTTCGGGAACCACCTGGCGCAGGCAAATCCCGGCCCGTCCGCCTGCGCAGTCAGCTGTTTCGAAGCCTCCCACCATGTCGGAAAAATACTTCGCCATCCTGCCGGGGGCGTAACTCTTGAAGTTATCTTCAAATGGAAGCGGAAGAGCCGCGGAAGCAGGCGAAGCGGCATCGCCCCTTGTTTGTCCGACCGTTGTGGTGACGGTGTACATGCGGCCAGGCTCAAGATTGAGCGTGAACTCGCCATGAGCCGGATGAATGTCGGCTTCCTTCACAAACCAGTCCGATGAACTGCCTGAAGTGAGATTTGTGGTCCAAAGATGCAAAGTCTTCTGCGCGAATCCCGCCAACTTGAACCGCTCTATCTGCGCTTTGCTGGCTTCAACTGTTTCCACGACAAGGCTGAAATTGGAGTTATTCGGCGACTCCAGGGTGACATAACTTCCGTGCGCGCCGGTGGTATCTCCATTGAAGAAACCGGAGGCGCTGTCAATATAATGCCAGCCTGGCTGGGTGAATTGAGAAGTGTGAGCCATTACCCAAAGCGAAGGGGTAACCATGTAATGCCCGGACCACGGCTGATTGCATTTGATCAATCCGATGTCGTCATACGGCAAGTTATCGTACATGGCGCTGACCACGGGCCAATAGATCGAAGCTGTAACTCGTCCCGCAACATAATTGCGATTGATGTTACGAGCTATCTCGTTGTAGGGCGGCTTCTCATCGAAGTGAGCTTCGCTGTCCCAAAGAGGCTTTCCAAGAGATAGTGCATCGGCCGTGGAATAGCCTCCCCAGCCAGGTCCATGCACGCCCACCACATCGATGGAGTCGTTGGCAGCCGGGTCCTTCTTCATCTCCGAGGCTATGTTCCACAGCTTCAGCTTCTCCCAGTCGTCCGAGGCAATCACGTTGATCGAACCCAGCCCATTGGCGCGAAGCGCCGCCTTGAATTCCTTGTACCACTGAACGTCGTATCCGTGTTCGTTCCGGCCTCCCACATAATCGATATTCAAGTGATGGTCCTGCTCTGCGTGCTTGAGCCACTTGATGATGTAATCGATCATGTCGCGGGACCAGTAACTCCCGTTTCCCACCCAATGCGGCGCGCCCCAGGGAAGCGCGACCAGCTTGATTTGGGGATTCCGCGCCCGGGCCTGCTCCAGCAGCCACCATTCGTAGCCGCGCTGGTAGTTCTCGTCCGTCCGGGTATGCATGTGGCTTGCTTCCACACCGTCGGTCGAGTCCATGTCCGCGCCGATCTCGACCTTGAAAACCTGCATGCTTGCGCCGTAGTTTGGCTTGAACAGGTAGTCGAGAATCTGGCTGCGATAGGGTTCGGGATAGTCAATCAGCAGCCGGGAGTTGCCTCCGCCGCCGCTGATTGCGCCAACTCCGTCGAAGACCCTGCCGCTCCCGGCCCGGTCTATCACGATTGCCTGCCCCGCCGCGGGCACTTGACCGGACGCGGGTTGCGGAGTCCCAAAAACGCAGAAGCCAGAAAGCGCAGCAATTGCAAGCGCCATGCCATTCAATAGAGATTGCATCTTCCGATTGTCCACAATCTCACGCCACTCGAACAAGCCCGCTGGGTGCCCCTGGTCTCGATTCTGAGACCTGGGAGTGCACGCTAGTGCGGCACCGGAAATGCGTAAGTCACTCCCATAGTGAACTGGAATGAGTTTCGCTTGGTTGCAGGCGTCGTTGCCGGCGGGTTGTTCAGGTAGGTGTCGATCGTTCCCAGTGAAAGATTCAGCCGCTTGTACGCAGGAATAATAAACGTGTTGGTTTCGCCCGTCGAGTAGGCGTGCAAGTCGTTCCAGGCCGGAATATAAGCCAGTTGTTGGTTAAAAACCATGTTCCTGGGCAGCTTGCGAACGTAGTTGGCCGCAATGGTGGAGCCGATCAGGTTCTGGTTTTCTCCAGGCGCCGCGGCAATAAAGTCCTGGCGTTCAAACTGCACCGTGGCCTTCAGGTCAAGGGTCTGCTTCGGCTGCTTGACCATCGTCCGGCCCAGCCCGCCGCCATAGATTTGTTGCAGATCAAGGCTCTGCGAGAAGTTGTGGTCGAATGCCACCTGCGCCAGCGCAAACGTCCGTGCCGAAAAAAACTCATCGCGCTCCGCGTCCGCATGGTAGATGGCCGTCTTTACCGTAGGCGTGCCCGGCTCTGTGATCTTTCCATACGAGCCGCTGAAGTCGACAGCCGTGCGATTCCTTGGGTCGAGCCACCCAACCGGGGGCACAACCCGCACCAGCGAAAAGCCGCCGCTCAAGGTATCGGTGTTTTGCGTCGCCTGCACAATGGTCGCCCCAGCCGTTGCATTCCCGCCCCAACCGGAAAAGAATCCAGGCGCAGTGCGCAGCTCCTTGTCGAACGTGGGCTGGTCGATCACATAAGCTACGTTCGCCAGCGGGATCGGCTCGATGCGCGCTCCATCGCTGGGGGTCAGCTCAATCTGCTTGTTCGCCACTGTCAAGCTGCCCTGCGGCAGGTGCGTCGGCAGCGCCTTGCGTCCTGGATTGAAACCCTTTTGCAGCACGTAGAACATTGCCGCGGAGTGAATCTCCTTCACCTTGTCCCAGTTGACTGTCACGTCCCCGGCAATGTCGCTGTGAAACACTGCATTGCCCGCGATCGATCGCAGAAACTTCCCCGTCAATTGGTCGCCATTGTTGAACACGATCACGTCGGGTGCGGGCGGCTTGGCCCCTGAGGCGGGCGCAGCAGGCGCTTGTCCGGCGGCAAGCGGCCCAATGGCCGCAACAAGCACCAGCGAAGCGGCGAAGAACCGGCAGCCAAAGCCGGATCGAGCACTGCCCAGTGCAAGGGCGTCAAAGCGAGGGTGGGTCAGACAACTGGTCGAACGTGTCATGGGAAAGTCAGCAACTCCTCTTTCGGTTGAATTCATCTCACGCGGATTCGCAGTTCCAAGCACCCGGCCCACGCCGGATTCCCTCAGGCGAACCGCCAATTAAATGTTAATTATACCGTTGCTTTCGAGCTCGGAGAGCCTGCGAAAAGCCGACTTGCCGTTACCGATCCGCATTTCGGTCAGTGCCGTGATCGTTCCGCATCAGCCGGGGTTGGCGTCCCAACAGAGGCTGGGAAAGTCTCATGCCGTCGCAGGCCTCAGAATCGAGACCTGGCGCAACCGGCCGCCCCCAGCCGAACACAGCAAGGTCGACACTTTCGCTATACTGGCGAGGTGCCTCGGGCATCGGCATCTGCACAATCTCCCACCAACCGGGCACGAAATCCTGACAGAGGAGAAATCGGGATGGTTCGAGTCTCTGATCCTGCTTTGAAGTGCATCTTGGCGTGCATCCTGGTGCTCTGCTTTTTGGCCTCGCCCATCTATTCAAATGCGCAGGCCGGTTCCCCCGCCCCCGCCGCCGATGCCAACGACGACCTCCTCAAGATGATCTCCGCCGGCTTGCCGGAGAGCGTGGTAATCGCCAAAATCATGGACAACTCCCGCCATTGGGATACCTCCGTCGATGCGCTCATCGTCCTCAAAAGGGCCGGAGCCACCGAAGCCGAGATTGCCGCTCTCGCCGCCGGTCCGCAGGCTGCCTTCAACCCCGCCCTGCCCATGGCTACCTCCTTCATGGGCGGAGCCATCAGGAAGACCCTCTCCGGCGATCCCATGCTCTCCTTCCCGCCCGATCTGCCCACTCGCTTTCTCGACGCCCGCCCCACCAACACTGCCTTTCTCGTCAATTACAAGGGTTCGCCCGCCATCCTCGTTCCCGCCATCCGCTTCATTCCCAACTGCTGCTATGCCGTTGCCAACGTCCTCTTCCTCCACGAAAAGCTGGTCTTTGACTTCTACGTCTGGGAAAAAATAGGCGCGCATGAGGCCAGCGGCTTCTCGAAAATCACCAGTCCCAAGATGTTTCCCGAGGCTGGCAATCCACCTCCCCTCGAGGTAACCCGCACCGGCCTGCTGCTGCAACCCAACCAGATCGCGCCCTGCCGCACAGAAGCGCACACCGACAGCAAGATCAAGGAGCCCGAGGTCACATTCGATCGCCTCGTCCGCACCGGCGCCGGTCAGAACTGTTCCTTCGACTTCAGCATGATGTTCGGCACATTTGTCCCCGGAGACGGTACCTACGCGGTCCAGCAGATGCGCTCGGCCGGCCTCAGCACCTTTATCGGCAAACTCATCAGCGACTATGACTCCGTGCTGGCTGGCTGGCTGCAAGCCGTCCGCATCTCCGATCCCGCAACCCAGCTAAGCGCCGATGCCAACTACACCCCGGTCTCCGATGCGGATCAGCAGAGATACGAAGCCGAAGCAAAAGATCTGCAGCAGCCTCCCGCGGGCGCGCCCAAAAGCGGTGGCGGCATGGGCAAGCTCCTGGGCCTCGGCAAAAAGGCGAGCGCGGCGTCCGGCGCTGCTCCCCCGGCCGCTCCCGCCGCCCCAGCCGCACCCGCCGCTCCCGCCGCTCCTCAAGCACCTCAGATGCCACAGATGCCCGGCGCGCCGCAAGCTCCACCGCCGCCTCAAGTCAGTGCACCAGGGGCACCCGGCGCGCCACCGCCTGCGCCGCAGGCCGGGCAGCCCGCGGCTCCAGGCTCCGGCTCCGCACCGGCCCAGGGCCCCGCAGCGCAGACCGTCTACGCCAATCCCCAGCCAGCCTCTACCGCATCAGCCGGCGATTCGGCTTCGGGATACGCTCCAGCCGCGGGTCCCGGTTCGGCGTCGGCAGGCCCAGGCGGCTCCGCTCCCGGCTCTTCCTCCAACGCCGCCATGCAGAAGCGGTACCCACCCCGCACAGCCTGCATCGAGCCACCCGCTCCCATCAACCTCGATTCGACCTGGACAGACGCGAGCAAACAAGAGGTGGTTGGCTATTTCGCCAACCCCAACTCCAAAGAGGTCAGTTGCGTCTATTCCTTCCACAAGGCGGGCAGGTGGGATATGAAAAATGCCGGCACCATCGTCCTTGGGGCTGGGGTTAAGCACCGCGGCGGCGAAAACGACGGCGTCTGGGACAAGGGCGACGACAGCTCCAACATCAAGTATCAATGCTATTCCGGCACCATGCCCGTAGACGCCAACGGAGACGACTGTCTCGGCAGTGTAGTCTTCACCGGCCCCCCCGCCCCCGGAACAGAGAAATAGTCCAGGCCCTGTCATCGGGATTATGATGCAATTACACCTTGCTGGGAGCTTGGCGCAGCAAAAGTCGGCGCATCCCTTCTCCCTGCCTGGACTGAACCGCCGGGAGCATTGAGTTGGGCATCTTTGACGAGCCCGAAACGGGTAATACCAACGTCAGCCAGGCTCGTTCGAGTGCCCGAACGGCTCGCCGGCCATGGCCTGTTTTCGCGCGACTCCTCGTCGGAGCAATGTTCATCGTGAACATTCTCCTGGCAGCATTTCTCGTGAGAACTGAAATCAAGAGGCCTCAAGCAAGGTCTGAAGCGAGGTCTGGACCACCCGCAATTTGCGCTCCCTTCCCACTCGAACAGCCGAAGGCCGATACCCCGCCCCAGTTGAATGTGCCGCCCAATGCGCCGCCCGATCATGGGTCCAGTCCCGTTCAAGGCTCCAGCCTCGTTCAGGGGTCCAGCCTCGGCGTGAAGACTCCTGCGGTCGAAGTCAGGCCGGCCGGATTACCCAGCACCCGGATGTCGAAGCGCCACGCAATCAAAGCACTGCGAGCCACTAAAACCCCGCGCCCGTTTTTGTTGGCGCCGATGCCGCGGGCCGTGAATTACCCTCCACAGCAACCTCTCGGCAAGACTCCCGCTCCTGTTCGCGATCCAGCAGCATCTTCGGGCGCAAGCGTCAGTGTCGCGCCCCCTCGCCTGGCCGCATCCGTCGTCATCCCTGGCACTGGCGCCCGTGGAAACGCAGCACCACCTCCCAACGCGCCCGCTGCATCGGTTCTCTCCCCGTCGGCGATTGGCAACGGCCTCACGGCGAAGGGAACCCGGTCAGGCTCAGTGACCAAAGTGGCCTCGGTTGGGCTTCCACCTGTGGAAAAGGGATTGGTTATACCGAAGACGCCCGTAGCGTCAGTCTCCCCTAAATTCGAGATCGTTCCCCGGCCTGCCATGAAGCTTACGAATTGCGGCGACGACAAGGTTTTTATCGCCTGCCCCACGCTAAAAATCCGGTATGACACGCCCTACACCACCGAAGCCCCCTAACACTTTTTTGGCAGGCGGGCGGGTGGCCTCGGTCTCGACACCCAAAACTTCATCGACTGTGCCCCCGGTCCCTAGCCTTTGGGGACCGGGGAGGGAGGATCGACCTGCCTGTACCCGCGCAGGAAGCAACAAAGCTCAACCGCCCCGTTCACAAGGAGCATGCCGACTCGCGCAGCGAGTTACGCCCTGAACGAACCATAAATGTCCCGTGCCCCATTCATTCGCGCGCTTTTGGCGAATGAGTGGGAAGCCACAACCCTCAAGTGGATATGGTTCACAGCGAGCAGCCCGACTCGCCGCGCGGAGTTACGGATCAAAGGAACAGTTGACGTTAATCGGGTCCTGCGCTGACTCGCTGACTTGCCATCGCGTCGAAGCCGCAGCTAACCTGCAGAATTTGTTCAACCGGACTTCTTGTCCATACGAAGCGAATAGAAAACCACGCGGCCGCCGTCGGCCGGGTCCGCGGCTCTTCGACTGCAAGATCGCCGGCCGGAGACCAGGAGCTGCTTGCAAGCGGCGGGTGGCCTCGGTCTCGACGCCCCAAAAACCACACCGAGGGTGGCGGGTGGCCCTGGTCTCATACCGCGCACCATCAAGTTGAGGGTGCCGAGGTCCCTCGCCTTTGGGGACGGGGGTGACTGCCGATCTTAATCGGCAGGAAGAAGCCCGCTGGCAGGGTCAATCCCAGCAAACGCCCACGTGGCCGCCCTACGAAACTCGCCGCCCCGCCCCCGAAGAGCACCAAATCGCCATGGCATCTTTCCAGGATACTTTCCAGAACCCGTGACCGCCAGGACCGTTTTGATACGGCCGGGCGCACGCCGCCAGATGCCAGCACTGCATGCACTTTCCCTAAAATGTAAACGCTTACATGCACAATTATGTGCGCGAAAACGCATCAATATCGCCCTTATTCGCCCTTAAACAGCCTTAAAACATGCTGTTTTGCACGATTTGTCACGCGTTTACCTGCGCACATTTGCATACACTGCGCGGTTCGTCGAAACGTCCCAGCGTACGCAATTCACCACACTCAAGGCGAAGCGTGTTTTCCAGGCTCTTGCAGCCTAGAACGGGTTCGCCGGCGGGATTTTCCCGTCCCCGCTGCGCTTCCGGAACACCACCTTCAACTCCCTCCTCCAGTGGTCGCTCACCGCGATTAGCTCCCAATCAACTTGCGGCGAAAAGTAGCGCAGCACCAGCTCGTTGGCCGGATGAATTCGCAACGCCGGCCCGGCAAGCAGCAGCCTTGGCGCCGCTGTGGAGACCTCCGCGCCCGCAAAATAACCCTGCCGCTCGAATGCCGAAAGCAGTCTCCCTCCTCCCGCTCCGGGTTGGCGGTCGTTGTTCAACGCCCGCACCCGAATCCAGTAGTCCAGGGCCTGCAAAGGCAAGTGCAGGTCCTCATCGGCTTTCAGCTCAATCACTGTAAGCCGCCCGTTTCGATCCAGGGTCAGCAGGTCCAACAGCCCCCTGTCGCCCACTGAGAGCGCGGGTACCTGCGAGTAGAGCAAATCCCCGCGCAGTCCCGGCAGCAGTTCCGCAATTCCGCCGCGCAGCCGGGCCTCCAGCCAGTGCTCCGGCTGCATCCTGAACAGCGGGTCTGTCTGAGCGCCATCGGCGTAGCGGTGACGGAATAGCCGTTCCAGCAATTCGCGGCAAAGCCCTTCATTTTCAGTGGTAAGCGGCGTTTCGTTAGCCCCTGCGCCAAAGGTCACCTCATCCTGGGGCGCAAAAGAATTGGCCGCGAACCCGTGCCGCACCCGCGCAAACTCCAGGCCATGCAGCAGCAGGCCCACCTCCGTGGCGGATGAGGCTCGAATCTCCACGCGTTCCCTGGCCGGCGCGGAAACCAGACCCATCAGCCGGTCGATTCCTCCCTGGCAGCGCTCCATGGCCGCCGCGGCTGAAAATGCGTGTACCAGCCGCGACTCAAGATTTCCCGTGTCGCGAAAGTCCACCGCCGCTAGCTCTTCGCTGCGCTCGTCAAGCGTAAAGAGCTGGAAATCGGCAGCCGCATGGTTCAGCCAGGACATCCGCTCAGCCGTCGTTCGCCAGGCTCCCGCCGGCACAATCACCTTCAGCCCGCCAAAGTGCCTGCGCCCATCCCCCTTTTGCCTGCAATGATCCAGCCAAAGAATCCCCAACGTCAGTACGCCGTCCACCGTTGCGGCACTCTCAGCCTCGCTCACCCCGATCACCGCATCGGCGGCGGTTCCGCGCAGCAGCCTGCCGCGCACATACGCCGGACCGAAGCTGTGCTCCAGGTCCATCGCCGATCGCATTCCGTCCACCTTGGAGCCAATGAAACTCCGCGTCAATGCCCGTTCCAGCAGACGCTGGTAGTTCCTGCGCGCAGCCTCCCGGGCGGTGGGAGTGCGGCGATCGCTGGTTGGCACAAGTTCCAGCGCCTGGGGCTTGGCCGCGCCCATCCGGCGGGTCATCACCAGCAAACACTGCGCCCGCTCCCGCACCTCAACCACGGTGCGAACAAGGTTGCGTTCCTCGCTCCACAGTTGCAGCAGACAGCGCCCATGTTGCTCGCTCACCGCGTAGCGCGCCATCCGCATGTCGAAAAGCACGCGGCCCTCCTCGAGCACCGCCGCCGCCGGGTGTTCCGCCAGGTATTCTTCGATTCTCAGTGTCAGTTGTCCTGGCTCGGGGGATGAGGCGCCGTCAGCGCCGGGAGCCACCGGAAGCCCTACCAACCCTGCCGCGCTCGAAGGCCGGTAATGTGCGCGGTGTGGTGGCGTGAGTGCCAGTCGTAGAGGGCCAGCGTTGTGACCAGTTTCTGACTGCCGCGCTCCGGATGAGTGAATCCCTTTTGGAAATCCTCTTCCGTCATCGATTCCAGCAGCGCCACCCAATGCCCATGTACCGCCTCAAGCATTGCCAGCGAGACCTCGATCGGCAACCTGCTGTCAGCCAGATTGGCCCACGCTGCCTCGTCATAAGGCTTTATTGTTGGCCAGTCTTCAGTCAGCGCCAACTTGAAGCGGGTGTAGCACATGGCATGGCTGTCGGGCACGTGATGCACTACCTGACGAACTGTCCAGCCGCCTTCTCGATAGGGAGTGTCGAGCTGTGCATCGTTCAGGCCGGCGACCGCAGTGCGCAAAACCTCCGGCAGCATTCGCAACGTCTGAATATGCGTCGCGCGAATGCCTGGAAGCGTGCTTGCCGGCGGGCTGAACCGGCCAACCGGGAATCGGAGATCGTCCAAATCGGTCATGGCACGGACCCTCCCGTATCTCTTGCCCGAGACCCCGCTGCAGCTTTATTTTGAATACCAGCGGAACTCCTCCGGCCCCGGCGGTCGCACGGCACGGGGCTGGGGAAGTGGTTAGGCGTGATGGTGGTGATGGTGATGGCGGTGGTGGTGGTGCACCTGCGCGGAAGCGATCATCGGGCTGGCGAACACCATCAAAAGCAATACAGCTGCGAGAATCTTTTTCATGGCATAAATGTAGCACGAACGATTCCCAGGTGGGTAGAGCGTCAACACCCCCGCATCAAAACAGGAACCCCCCACCCGCCGCCGCTCATCCAGGTGCGGCGGCAGCGTAAACTGAAACCACCATGACAACTCCGGCTGCCTCCCCACATTCCGGCCACAAGAGGTTCTTTTTTGAGAAATTCGGCATCACCGAGCGCTTGCTCGAACGCTGCCTCGGCGAGGCCCTCTCCGCCGGCGGCGATTATGCGGACCTTTACTTCGAATCGGTCATTGCAACGTCTTTGGGTGTGGACGAGCAGATAGTTAAATCTGCTTCTCAAGGCACCAGCGCAGGTTGCGGGATCC
>Ga0302197_10003321_pt1 | contig 14632 bp, 14 predicted proteins | sample II_Bog_N2_1_FD_193526 | JGI IMG/M metagenome (GOLD analysis project Ga0302197, IMG submission 193526) | Peat permafrost microbial communities from Stordalen Mire near Abisko, Sweden - II_Bog_N2_1 | ecosystem: Environmental > Terrestrial > Soil > Wetlands > Peat | place: Sweden: Abisko...
TGGTAGTCAATCGCGAGAGAATAAACGCGCTGCTTGTGGACTCGGAATCGGCGATGGCCCCAGCCGCCAGCGATACGGCTCAGGATGCTCTGATTCGGGTAGCTCATCTCAGACAACGGCAAGGAGTCGGGGCGCGGGGACAAGGGGACGGCTGGGATTTATCGAACGACGTAGCAGTGCGAGTGCATTTGATGGTGCAGTGCATGGAAGCGTGGATCGTCGCCGACTCGGACAAGTTGGAAGAGTTCTACAAGAAGGAGTTCAGGCGGGAGAGTCTTCCGAAACGGACTGAGCTGGAAGAAGAACCGAAGGCGGATATCTACTCAAAACTGGAGAGGGCGACGGAAGGAACGCAAAAAGGCAAGTACGGAAAGATCAAACACGCAAGCAAGCTTCTGGGAATGATCCGGCCAGAGGAGATTTCAAAGCACTGTCCACGCTTCACAATTTTCCGGGAGTGGTTGATCGAATCCATCGAGGCCCAGCCCATGTCGACGCGAGGCGCCCGGCGAGATTAACGGTCTGGAGTGAATGTCGAGCATGCCGAAAAACGCCCCGCAGGGGCTGAAGCCCATGATGATTCCGAGGCACTTGCGGCACGACTGAAGTCGTGCCCTTTCAAAGAAATGAGTTTTCCGCAACCTGTAAAGTCGCGCCCATTCAAAGGCCGACTCTCACCACTGGCCGCTACCCCTTGCGGCGGTAGAGGACCTGGAACTCGTAGCCGGGGTTGGTGGGGAAGAGGGTGGCTACATGGCGAAGGCGCTCGGCCAGCGCAGGGGCGGCCAGCAGAGGGTACTCTCGCTCACGCAGGTCGTGGTAGTCGAAGTCAACGGCCAGGGAGAGCATGTAGACGGCTAACGCGTCGGAGAAGGACGACTCGTAATAGCTGCCACGGGACCGCTCGTCGATGATTTTTTTGCCGTTCAGGCTGTCCTGGGCCCGGCGGCGGGTCTCCCAGGCGTCCTGGCTGGTTTCTCCGCGGACCTGCGCCTCGGCCTGCGACCAGACCAGGGAGGAGAAGCTCTCAGGAACGCCTGCGGCATCGACAAAGTTGTGGGCCACGTTGATGAAGAACTCGAATGCCAGGCCGAAGCGGTCCTCGACCAGGCGGGTGGAGATAAAGACGGCCTCGGTGGCGCCGAAGGCCGCGTTGCGGTGGCAGATGGCGCGGTCGCCCAGATCGACATTGTAGCCGGGGGCGATCATGGTTTCGCCGGTGTCGGCAATGGCCAGAGGGACGAAGTAGTAGGCACGGTTTGCGAGCGCGGGGGAAAGAGCGGCCGGCACGGCGCCAACCAGTTGTTCGAGGTCGTGCTCGGAGACGCGGGTTTCTCCCCAGGCGGCGTAATGGATGCCGTTGGCGGCCTGCGCCACGGTTACCTGGGTGGCGACCTTTTCCGCGTGCCAAAGCTCGATTTGTGCGCTGGTAGACATTCAACTGTATTCTAGACGACGAGGGCCATGGAGATGAATGCAACCGCAAAGACACAACACCGGGGCGGTGGAACGGTGCTTGGCTTTCCGCTGGAAGGCTTCGGGCTGCTGACCAGCTTGCTGCTTTCGGTGGCCGCGGCTTTCTTTACTTTTTTTGCCACGACATGCATTGCGATTTTTTCTCTGCTGGGGTGGAACCTGATTGGTGGCCATGCGGTGAACTACGCCGATAGCTATCTTTATGTAGGCTTTCCCGCTGGGGTGCTGGTGCTGGTAGTGGCGCTGCCGCTGTTTGGAACGCTGTGGGTGCGGTCAAGAGTGAGCCAGTAGTGTTCTTCAAACAGATTCGTGCTCGCGGAAGCAGCGGCCATCCCGCGAGGTTGACTGAAAGTTCGCTGAACATATCCCGTCTGCCGCAGGGCTGAACACTCGCCCCATTTCGCGCGCCAATTCCAAAATCGTGGGCTTTGAAGGCAAGGCCATGCCCCTCTTGACTTCGCGAAAATCAAGAGGACGGAATTGACAGAAATCAACGGGCGGTGCTAGATTTCCGGTGCCATATGTAAACCATTACATTTTGGCGCGTAATTCACCTCCCTGCAAGGTGGAGGGATCAAGCACGATTGGCCGCCCAGGAGCCGGTACCCGCCTCCACGCTCACCGCCCTCCCCGAACCGCCGGTTGCTCCGAACCAGCCCTCCCCCAAGAAAGGACTCTGAGGCTATGTCTTGGCAAATCTCCACGTTCAAAATGCGGAAAGACCCTGGAAAAACACTCCTTCACGCGTCTTTAACGGCAGCAGCGATCCTCTGCATGCCCGTTTGCGTCGCCTGGTGCCAGACCAGCGCCAGCGTCTCGGTCAATGCCACTTCCGTTTCCGCCACCGTGCCGCCTGAAGGCTATGGCGTCGATACCGCAGTCTACGATGCCTATCTCGTCAGCAGCGGCGTGGCGGGCGAACTCCAGTCCGCGGGAATCAACGCGATCCGATATCCCGGCGGCTCCTATGCGGACATCTTCAACTTCATCAGCGGGACCGACCAGACGCTCAACGGCGGTTACTTCGCCCCCGGCGACACATTCAATAATTTCATGAGCGACCTCGTCGTTCCGTCAGGGGCCAAGGCTGTCATCACCGTCAATTACGGTTCCAACAATGGAGCCACGGGTCCGGCCCCGCCCAGCGAGGCAGCATCCTGGGTTCAGTATGCCAATGTCACCAACAACTACGGCATCGTGTACTGGGAGATCGGCAACGAGGTCTATGGCAACGGCTATTACAGCACCAGCCTTGACTGGGAAGAAGATTTGCATGACACCGACACAACCCCGGCCGATCGTGTCGGCAACTCGGCGCTTTCGCCCACCGCGTACGGCACCAATGCGGCGGCGTTCGTGAAGGCCATGAAGGCTGTCGACCCGAGCATCAAGTGCGGCGTCTTCGTTAACACCGCGAGCTACTACACCAACTGGGACGAGGACGTTCTCAAGGCAATATCGAGTGCCCTGAACGGCTCCGGCTACACTTTGGACTTCGTGATCGTACACTGGTATCCGAGCGGCTCGGATGCGCAGATTCTCGCGGCGCAGTCGGGTATCGCGGCGCAGGTCTCGCAGATCCGCGCAGACATCAACAACTACTACACGCTGAGCAATAAGGGCGCCATTCAGATTGCCATCACCGAGTCCGGTCCCGGCGTGGCAGGCGGCGATTTCCCGTTCCTCTTCGCCACCGACAATTACCTCACCTGGCTTGAAAACGGCGCGTCCAACGTGGAATACCAGGAGCTGCACAACGGCTTCCTCGAGTCCAGCAGCACCGACTGGACGACGCCTTACGGACCCTGGTACGGCGCCAGCCTCAGCAGCACCGTTGCGCGGGTCGGGGATAACCTGATTTCAGCCAGCTCCAACAACTCCCTCCTGCGCGCGCACGCAGTCAACCGAACCGACGGGAAGGTCGGGGTAGTGCTCATCAACGACGACCCAAATAACAGCACCAAAGTCAGCGTCAGCATTTCCAACGCCACGCTTTCCACCTCCGGTACTCAATACAGCTTTGGCAATGCAAACTTCTCCAGCGGGAGTTCCACCGCTAACTCAGGCATCGGCGAAAGTAACATCGGCGGGGTGGGGAACAGCTTTACGGTTACGGTGCCGGCTTACTCCGCGACTGCCGTCCTTATCCCCATAACCAGCGGCTGCACGCCAACGGCGATAACTCCATATCTGCAGGTCAACGGAGGAACCTGGGAAGAGGAGTCATCCGCGACCGTAGCTTCCGGCGCCACGGTAAACCTTGGGCCGCAACCCTCAAGCGGCGGTTCCTGGAGCTGGTCCGGACCCAATGGATACTCCTCCACGTCGCGGCAGATAAACGCCATCCCGTTGAGCTCAGGCGCGAACAACTACGTCGCCACTTACACCAATTCCGGCGGATGCAAGAGCACTGAGACGTTTGTCATCACCGTGACCGGCGGCAGCAACCTGATCGCGAACGGGACTTACATCGTCACGAGCGTTCACAGCGGCCTGGCCCTCGGCGATCCCGGCTCCTCGACGACCGAAGGCATCGATATGGAGCAGCTTACGGTCACGGACGGCACCAATCAGCAATGGACGGTTAACAACCTCGGCAGCAATGTCATCACGCTGACCAATGTCGCCAGCGGCTATCTGCTGGACGTGACCGGAGCTTCGAAATCGAACAGCGCTTTGGTCGATCAGTGGCCCGCCACCGGCAATGCAAACCAGCGATGGAATGTAGTTTCCCTGGGTGGGGGCGCGTACGAATTGACCAATGTCAACAGCGGATTGGCGCTGGACGTCTATGGTGGGTCGTCAACCTCCGGGGCCGACATCGATCAGTACACCTACGGAGGCAATTCCTGGCAGCAATGGAAATTCGCCAGCTATTGATTGGCCGGCCCGGAATCCAGGCTTGCGGGATCAAGCGCAAGCCTGGGTTCTCAGGATGGTGGATTCGATTCAGGGAGTGTCTGACAAATTGCGGGATTGGAGCGACTTGTGGCGCGGCGCCAGAACGCCGAGGTTCTTTGGAATCCCGCCGGACCTTTCAAGATGACGGAATTCCCTGTGCGTGTCAGTTCCCGGCTGGTTTGGGGTTTGCTCGGTCGTATTTTGCCAGCTTGATTTTCTTGGCCAGACCGAGCTTTGAGAGCAGCCAGATGCCATAGAAGTTGGGATCGACTTCGTACCAGCGGAAGCCGTGGCGCGCGGAAACGGGGTGCGCATGGTGGTTGTTGTGCCATCCTTCTCCGCCGCTGACCAGAGCTACCCACCAGTTGTTGCGGGAGTCGTCGCGCGTTTCAAATCGGCGGCTGCCCCACAGGTGCGTTGCCGAGTTCACCAGCCAGGTGGCGTGGAGACCCAGCGTAACCCGCATGAATGCTCCCCAGAGCAACATGCCAACTGCGCTCATGGGACCACCTGCGAGCCATCCGCCGCCGAACAGCACGACGCCGCTTGCGACCAGGGGAATCCAGTGATACTTGCTCAGCCAGACGTGGAAGCGGTCTTTGGCCAGGTCGGGAACATAGCGGGAGAGAACCTCGGTTTGCATGTGCAGGGTATTGCCCCAGAGAAGCCAGCCGGTATGCGCCCACCATCCGCCTTCGCGGGGCGAGTGCGGGTCGCCTTCCTGATCGCTGAGTTGGTGATGCACGCGATGCGTGGACACCCAGAAGACCGGGCCACCTTCAAGCGCGAGTGTGGCGCAGATGGCCATAAAATACTCGAGCCACTTGGGGACCTGGTATCCGCGATGGGTGAGAAGCCGGTGGTAGCACATGCCAATGCCGACATTGATGGCCACTACGTAGAGCACCAGCGTAACCAGCAGCCGCTGCCAAGTGAAGAAGAACAGAGCTGCCAGCGCGCCCAGGTGAAAAACGATGATCACACTCAGCGTCAACCAGTTGATGCCTTCGCCGACGGACGCGGCGCGCCCCATGTGAATCTCCTGCCGCGCAGGAATGGCGCGAGCTACAACCGGGGCGGGGGACTCGGGCAGAGCAGGAATGACGATGGTTGAACTTGCGGCGACGATTTCGGGGGAAGGGGCGGTTGCGGCTACTGATGCCATATTTACAGAGGATCCTTGGAGAGTGGCAACACGCCCACCCTATTGCAAATTGTAAAGGATACAACGCGCAAACCGTGGCCGGTCCCGCTTAAGTTGTACTCAAAAAGGCGAGATTTCCCGCCTAAATGAGCAGTATTGAACACCAGCTGGCGATTGAATGCTCCGCTATCGTTCGGCTCCGGACCGCGACCGGTGGTGAGCTGGGTCTCGGTCGATGGGAGGTGGCGCATTTCCTGTTGCCGGAACGCGAGACAGCCTTGGGGAAGCTATGATTAAGCTCCAGGACCACACCAACTTTCCCTCAGGGGCTGAAGCCCACACTGATTTGGCTGCGTCGGCGGCACGACTGAAGTCGTGCCCTTTCAAAACATCGACTCAATCATAGGCTCCTTGGTAATCGCAGCGGTTGGAAAGTACTTAATTGCTGGCTTCCACGCCGAAGTCGCCGCCGCCACTGACAAACAGCTTTTCGGCCTGTCCGCGCGTCACCCGATACAGGGCGAACTGGCGTTGGGTTGCGCCTCTAAGTTCGAAGAGCAGTTCGCCGCGGTTATCGGCCATTGCGTCTACGGCGTCGACCAAGCGCAACCTGGGTCTCTCATCGAGGTGTGCGCCATCGGTCACGTTTTTAAGCAAGACAAGGGCATTGCCGTAGAAATCCGGCTGGGCGACCAGGGTGACGAATCTCTGTTGTGCAGGCGGCCCGTCGGTGTGGGCAGTGAGAACCATAGTGGCTCCTGAGTTGTAGGCAAGCTCAAATACACGGAACTCCTCGCCCAGCAGCGGCGCGGGAGGCGGCGGCTCAGGAACGGACGCCGATTTGGCATTTCTCCGAGTCGATGTTTTCTTCGGTGTTGGCGGCGGTGGGGGTGGGTTCAGGCCCAATGCGCCGCGGGCAATGTCTTCGAGCGCCGACTTCATTTTGTCTTCATCGTCCGGGTTCGTCCATGAATAGTTCCACGAGTGGTCCGGGCGGGTTTTGGAGTCTGAGACAGCCACGGCCTGCTGCAGATCGGTCGGCAGGCCCATAAGACTGGGATTCACGGTGAGACCATTGCTGTCGGACTTGCCGCGGCGGAGTCTGGGCCGGTCAGGATCGGTGACGTCGGGCAGTGAATCGACATGACCGGTGTCCTCGGGCTTCTTCCGGGATTTCTTGAGAACGGGGCGGTCAGGATCATCGGACTGCGCGGTGCCGCCAGACGATCCGCTATCGGAGTCTTTCTTGTGAAGTGTGGGCCGGTCGGGGTCAGGTGGAGCGGCGGAATCTGTACTTGCGGAGTTCGAACCGCCTCCAGATTGGCCTGAACTGGGTTGACTGGAACCGCTGTCGCTGGAGGGCTTCTTGTGGAGGGTGGGCCGGTCGGGGTCTGTGGCCGGCGCCGGATCGCTCGATCCGGACCCAGAGCCGGTCCCTGCCGAGGGCGCATCGGCGGCGTGATGCTTGCGATGCAGGACCGGCTCGTCGCTTTGCACATCGTCATCGATATGGATCTTCGCGAGGTCCTTCGCAGACGGCCTGGGCTTTGGGGCGGGCATCGCTTTCCATGCTCCATAGCCTACCCAGGAGCCCTGTTCCTGACCGGCATTCTTCAGGTCGTAGAGTCCCACTGGCTTGCCATCTTGCTCGAGTTCGTACTCGACTTCGCCGGTAAGCGCAAGCGGCTCGGGGCGGGCCATGTAGATGCCGCCATCCTCAAGTTTGCCGCCGTCGAGGACAGCCACGGGAACGAGGCGGCTTGTCTTCGGCTTGCCTGCGTCGCCGGTCCACTCGAGGACGGCGATGGCGCGCAGTTCGGGGGTCTCCTTGCCTGTTTTTGCCACCTGGCCGGGGTATTGCGCGAGAGCCGGCAGCGTCGCACACAACGCGGCTGCGGTGAGGAGAAGTCGTATCCCACGCTTGACGCAAAAACTGCGGCGCGGTGAGGATGGGGCACCCACAGCTACAGATGGGGAACACTCCCCGGTCCCCAAAGGCGAGGGACCTGGGGCACCCGGATTCGCACCCAGGTTCAAGCGGAAGCCAGGAACTTTTGTTGTGGGCGGTGACATCTGCCGCCCAACTCGGAAATAATCGAAACCGATGGCCACCAAGGGCCCTCCATCCAGCTTACGAGGAACTCTTCCATGGAACTTAACGAAAAAGTCGCCGACTTTACGCTACAAACCGACGAGGACAAGACCGCAAGTTTGTCAGACTATGCCGGCAAACCTGTCGTACTCTTCTTTTACCCCAGGGCGGACACTCCTGGCTGCACGATTGAGGCCTGCGGCTTTCGAGACACGTTTACAAAGCTGCTGGCGGCGGGCGCAGTGGTGCTGGGCATTTCGCGCGACACGCCGAAGGACCAGGCCAAGTTCCGCGCCAAATACGACCTGCCATATACGCTCCTTGCAGATGTAGACGAGAAAGTATGCAATCAGTTTGGCGTGATGAAGGAAAAGAACATGTATGGGAAGAAAGTGTGGGGTATTGAGCGGACCACGTTTGTGATCGGCCCGGACCAGACGCTGCTGCATATCTTTCCCAAGGTTACGCCCGCTGGCCACGCGGAAGAGGTTCTGGCGCTGATTGAGGCATGGAACGAGGGACACAAATAGAGCGCGGGGCGCGAGCCTTCAGCCTCATTCCGGCCTTCGAGGAAGAGGCGATCGAGGGGTTGGGCCGCGCAATGGAGCGGTCATTTTTTGAGGCCCCGCCGGAGCTGGTGGCTCCGCGCCTGCTGGGGAAGCTGCTTGCGGTGAAAACGAACGGCGGGCTGATGGCTGGGCGGATTGTGGAGACGGAGGCCTACCTTGGTCCGCACAATGATCCGCCCGATGCTGCCGCACATGCGTTTCGCGGGCCTACGCCGCGGAATCGCGTTCTGTTTGGTCCGGCGGCGCACGCCTATGTGTATGCGATTTATGGACGCTATTTTTGCATGAACATTACGTGCGAAACGGCTGGCCGGGCCGGATGCGTGCTGCTGCGGGCGCTGGAGCCAGTGGCTGGAGCCGATCAGATGGCTCGCAATCGGGGACTGAAGGCCGGCGCGGCGGGTAAGCTGCTCACGAGCGGCCCCAGCCGGCTCTGCCAGGCGCTTGGATTGACCCGCGCGGCGCATGACGGGCTGGATTTGCTCGATGGCGCAAGTCCGCTGCAGGTACTCGATGACAGCTTTCCGGTGTCAGAAGTGATGGTGACGGCGCGAATCGGGATTAACGTGGCGGTGGATTTGCCGCTGCGCTTTGCGCTTCCCGAGCACAAATGCGTCTCGGGTCCGAAAAGACTAGCGGGAGAACGCGTCCGAATCGGGTAGAATTTCGTCCATTGGAACAATCCGACCTGCGAGGAAAATTTCCGCTTGAAGCCAACTTCCCTGTCCCTGCCATTTGGCGCCGTTGCTCTGCTGACCTCGGTCGCCTTTGCCATTGCAACCCTAGCCCAGGCTCCGCCGACTCCGCAAGCGCAACCGCCAGCGGCCGGTGGGGCGACGCCGCATCACGAGCGCAGCTTCCCCGCTCCTACCAATCTGAAAGTGCTGCCTAAGACGATGACCGGGCAGGAGGTTCACGAACTGATGGAAACGTGGGAGGGCTCGCTGGGGGTTAAGTGCAGCACCTGCCATGCGGCAAACCCCAACGATATTGGCCCCAATGGCCGGCCGCGGCTGAACTTTGCCGACGACTCGAAGGCTGAGAAGGCAACCGCGCGGTTGATGTATGCCATGACGGAGGACATCAACAAGAATTACGTCGCGAAGGTTCCAGACGTCGAAAACAAGGTGACTTGCGGCACTTGCCATCGCGGCCATCTGGATCCGGAGGTGTTCGTTCTTCCGCCGGATGAACATGACCATTTCGGGCCGCCTCCGGGGCAAGGGGCACCGCAAGGCCCGCCGCCGCAGCCGAAATAAGGTTGGCGCCGCAGGTGTAAGCAGCGAGAGCCGGAGCGGCCGGCTCTCGCGATGACACGTATTCGTAAAGAGCCAGAGATTTGTAAAGAGCTATCGAGACGCAGGTCCTTCGGCTCCGCTCAGGATGACAGATACTTATAAAAAGCTAAAGGGCAAAAGAGCGACAAGCCCCGATTCAGGGCGCTTTCGGAATTCGTTTGCCGATTCAAAAGGGCCTGTTTTTGGGCGGTTTTTGCTCGAAGACGGGCCTTTTGAGCCGGAGAGGGGGCGGCAATCAGGGAGGTGATCCAGGCCCCCTAAAGCAAATTCAAGCCCGCCGGGAATGCCTTGAAATCTCCATCCCGGGTAATGAGGGCAATATCGGCGTCAATGCAGCATTGTGCGATCAAGGCGTCGCCAAGCCGAGCCTTCCTTTTCTGAGCGAGAACCTTTGCGCGAAGTCTTCCGGCTCGGCGCCAGAATCCGTCCTTCAACGCCAGCAGTGGGAGTTCGAGGAGAGTTTGTGCTACAGAAGCAGAGAGTTCAGGATCACTCAGCAATTCTGTGAGTACCGGAGGCGGCATTACGACTTGGCGGGATTGAAGCGCCCTGGCCAGCGCGAGAACGTCCTCTCCCTGCTCTCCCTCGAAGAATGAGATCCAGGTACTGGTGTCGGCTGCGATCATCGGTCTGCCTTCAATTCCTCAAGTGTTTTTGAGAATCGAACTTTCCCCTGAAGTTGAAGAAGACGCTCGTATGCTCTCCCTGCCGCAACCAGTTCAAGCCCCGTACGGATGGTTTGAGTGATCCCGGCGCCGCTTGCCTTTTGCGCCTTGCTGAGAAGGTCTGCGGGAACTTCCACGGTAATTTTCCGTGCTGCCGGCATTCCGATTCTCCTTTACCATATTGTATACCAGCATCGAGTATGGGGTTTTGGCTGCCGGATGGCCAAGATCCCGCCTCTGAGGCCTGGGATTGCATAGCTTGCGGGTTGGCGGCGATTCACCAGAAACGTCTATTGGAGGACATCATCGTGATTCGGCGCCGGGGGGCGTACATGCCTTGGCCAGTTTGTCCGGACTGAGAGGGTCGATGTTAACGGCAGTCATCTTGACCCGCCAACTGCCCTCGAAGGACTGAAACCAGAATGCTCCCAGACCAATCATTGCGCCGGGTGAGCGCCCTCCTTCAAGCGTGACGTTTCCTAGATATGAACAGGCGACCAAGGCGAGGTGCGCATCCGTGAGGTTCTTCTCTTGGAACGCGAACCACTCCGAGGCACTCTTGATGCGAATCGTTTTCTTCTTCGCAACCGGTTCCAACCCGTCGCTCACATGGACATTGATTGGGAACTGGACGACAGCATTGATGCTCGACGGATCGCGATACAGAACTCCGTTACGGAATGTATCGAGCGCTCTACGTAGTTCCGATGGCCGCATCCTGAGACCGCACGAGTATCCGCCGCCTGCATCCCCTTCGAATGTCCTGTCGAATTGGAACGCCGCAGATGTTCGAGAAGTTCCGGCAGGGTAAATTGAATCGAGGCAGCGGTTATCTTGCGTCCAGGCCATCGGAACGGCACACCCTACGGCATGCAAAAGGAACGCAAAAGCAAGCCAGCGCTTTATGAACATGAGTTCTCCAAAGTTGCAGACCAAATTTGCTCAAGTCTAAACCTGAGTCGCGATAAATGATTGTTCCTTGTGGGTTGTCTCCTATCCGAAGTTACCGTTACTTTCAGCGCGGCATCAGGGACGCATTATTTACTTGACACCCTCCGACTACTGTGTATACTCAGTATATTGACATGCACAGTGACATCGTAATCTCACAATCCGACGGACGGCCGATGTACTTGCAGATCATGGAGCAGGTGAAGCAGAGGGTTGCGGTGGGGGAGTGGGGGCCGGGCGAGGAGATTCCTTCGATTCGGCAACTGGCGGTGGCTTTGCGTGTCAGCGTGATCACTGTGAAGCGCGCCTACCTGGAATTGGAGCGCGAGGGCGTGATTGTGACCCAGCAGGGGAAGGGGTCGATGGTTGCGCCCGATCCTGAGCTGGGCGCTCGGTTATACGACGAAGAGTTTGTGGAACACATTGAGCAGGCCGCGCGGCTGGGAACGCTGCTCGGGCTGACCGGCGAAGAGATTGCACGCCGCACAGAGGAAGCCACCAGGCGGCTGGGCGAGACCCGGCCAAATGTGGACCGGATCAATGGCCGGCCCGCCAAGGAGACTGTATGAACGAACTTTGCGTTCAATTCGAGGGAGTGAGCAAGAAGTATCCTCACTTCTCTCTTGAGAACATCGATCTTGAACTGCCAACGGGAAGCATTATGGGCTTTATTGGGGCAAATGGGGCGGGCAAGTCGACAACGATCCGCATCCTGCTGGGGCTGATTCACCAGGACGTGGGGGCGGTGAATGTGCTGGGCCACGCGATGCCGGCAGACCAGGCCGCGGCCAAGCTCGATATCGGTTATGTGTCCGAGGATATGAGGCTCTATGGGCCGGCGACGCTGGCCTGGCACATGGACTTCCTGCGGCCGATCTATCCGCGGTGGGACCAGGCGTATGCCGAGAGCCTTCTTGACCGCTTCGACCTGAAGCCGCAGCAGAAGATCAAGGGGCTATCGCACGGGCAGAGGGTGAAGGCCGCGCTGTTGCTGGCGCTGGCACGGAGGCCGCGGCTGCTGGTGCTGGATGAGCCGACCACGGGACTCGACCCGGTGGCGCGCATGGAAGTGCTTCAGGAGCTGATGGCCGTGCTGGCCGACGAGGAGCGCACGATTCTCTTCTCATCGCATAACACGCTGGACGTGGAGCAGATCTCCGACCGAATCACGTTCATCGACCGCGGCCGCATCATCGACTCTTACGACAAAGAGGTGTTTCTCGATCGCTGGCGACGCCTGCGGCTCGTGCTGCCCCCGGACGGTGTTGTCCCGCGGCTTAACGGGATTGTGGAAGTGGGCGGAAGCGGCCGCCTGCCCGTGCTTACCACCAACAGCTTTGAGCCGGCCATGGTTTCGGCCTGCACCCAGATGGGCGCGACCGTCCAGGCCGTGGATTCGATGACGCTGGAAGAGATTTTTGTAGCCAATGTACACAGCAGAAGGGAGCGGAAAACAGCATGAACTACTCCATGGTGATGCGTCTCATTTGGAAGGACTGGTATTTTCAGCGTATGGCGATTCTGCTTTCGCTGGCTGGCGGCGCACTGTCGCTGGGAATCGTCGCCTTCGGCGGCCAGGCCGGTTTTACGATCGGGCTGGTTTTTCTGGTAACCATCATGGCCATGATCAGCGCGATGATGGTGATGGGGAACGTGATTGGAGAGCGGGAGAATCAGACGCTGGCGTTTGCGATGAGCCTGCCGATTTCCTATCTTGAGTACACAGCTTCCAAGATTCTGAGCAACCTGCTGATTTTCGTTCCCTTCTGGTTGGCCTTGACCGCTGGATGCCTGGGCTTGATCGTGTACGCGCCGGGCATCCATGGCCTGTTTAGCTTCACGGTTATCATGGCTGTCGAGATCCTGGTAAGTACTTGCATGATGATTGCGGTCGCAATCGTCTCGGAGTCCAAGGGCTGGACGATCGCCGCAATCATGGTGGGCAACCTGGCCCTCAACGTGGTCGGGTATTTCGTGGCCCACATTCCCAGTATCGGTGGCGGATTGTGGAAGAAAGCGATCTACTGGAATCCCGCGGCGACCATCGCTCTGGCGATCGAGTTCAGCTTGATTCTTGCGATGCTGGGCGTTGCCTTTTTTCTTCAGTCACGGAAGCGGGACTTTATTTGAGGGAAGTGCAGGCTGGTGCTGCGGGCGGCGGTGTGAGCGCACTTCGTCTCCGATCTTCGGTTAACCCCGGACTCCGGCGAACCAGGAACGATCGGGAGAGAACGAAATGACGTTGCAGAAGCAGATTGTCGCTATCGTATTGTGTATGGTTTTGGCGCCTGAATCAGGCTTTGCGGCGGACCTCTCTCCACGGAAATGGAAGGCGGACGAGAAGGCGCTGGCTGAACAAGGGGAGATGTCGGCCATGCCGGCGCAGGCACGGGTGGTGGAGGGGAAGTTGGGACTGGTGACCGGGACGATGTCGCCGATTGCCGTTCGCGCGGGCATTGAAGCGCTGAAGCAGGGCGGCACAGCGGCCGATGCCGCGGCTACCGTGGCTCTGACGCAGATAACGACGGCGCTGGGGTCCTATGTCTCCTACGCTGGAGTGCTGCAACTGGTTTACTACGAAGCGAAGACGGGCAAGGTCTATTCGCTGAACGCGGGATGGAACACTTATCTCGGCGAGACCGATCCGAAGAGCATTCCGGTGGACGACCTGGGCCCGGTGGCCTTTGGCACAAAACCAACCGAGGGCGCCGAGGGACGCAAGACTCTGGTGCCTGGATTCATGGCTGGGATAGAAGCCATGCACAAGCGTTTTGGAAAGCTGAAGTTCGAGGAACTGTTTGAGCCGGCAATCTGGTACGCAGACAACGGAGTGACGATTTCGCCGGTGCTTGCGAGTTTCTTCGGGATGCGTCAAAAGTTTCTTTCGCGCACCGCGGAAGGCAGGGCGTTTATGAATCAGGCTGGAGACGGATTTCCGAAGTCGGGAGACCGGTTTGTGCAGGCGGACTTGGCGAAGACGCTGAGGGGCGTTCAAAAAGACGGGGCCAGCTACGTTTACACCGGAGCATGGGGTCAGCAATTTGTTGAAGCCGTGCAGCGCGAGGGCGGCAAAGCGACCATGGAAGACATGAAGCGCTACGAGCCAATTTGGGAAGAGCCGCAGAGCACGACCTTTATGGGGCACACCGTTTACGCGCCGGGCAAGAGCAATGGCAACGGAGCCGTGGTTCTGGAAGCGCTGAACCTGGCGGAGGAGATGAAGCTGGATGGGATGGGACCTTATTTCAGAGATCCCAAGGCATTTTCGGGTCTGACGCGCATTGTGCGAAAGGCTGTGGCCGATCGCTATACCGACGAGTACTTGCGAGCGCACGGCATGAGCTCGCTAATAGAGGACCGCCTCTCAAAGGCCTATGCGAAAAAGGCGGCGACGCAGATTGAAGGTGAGATTGCGGCCCAGCAGCAAGGGCCGCCGCACCACACCGACGCGGTTGTGGTGATCGATCGGTGGGGAAACATCGCTGCAATGTCGCACACGATCAATACAGTGCTTTGGGGCACAACGGGCATGGTTG
>Ga0302197_10003325_pt1 | contig 14629 bp, 13 predicted proteins | sample II_Bog_N2_1_FD_193526 | JGI IMG/M metagenome (GOLD analysis project Ga0302197, IMG submission 193526) | Peat permafrost microbial communities from Stordalen Mire near Abisko, Sweden - II_Bog_N2_1 | ecosystem: Environmental > Terrestrial > Soil > Wetlands > Peat | place: Sweden: Abisko...
TCCTCCTGTGCGTTGACCTCAGTCCAACGCGAGATTTGTTCAATGCGAGGGTCAACAAGCAAAATCACCTGTTCCCGAAGGGGCTGCTCTTTGCCGCAGTGGGCCGGTATCACATCGTCAGCACAACGCGAAACTCAGCCTTGCCGCTCATCATGCGGGCATACGCCGCCGCCGCCTGCTCAAGCGGATAGGTCTCGATCATGGCGCGTACGCTGCTTAATGCCGCAAAGCGAAGCGTGTCTTCTGAATCGGCTGGCGGTCCCGCAGCCCATCCCTGGACGGTCTTGCTGCCCATGATCAGCTGAATCGGCGTCACTTCGATTGGATCGAAGCTAGCGCCGATCACCAGAAGTTTGCCATTCGGGCCGAGGCCGTCGATTAATTCAGACATCGCCTTCGAGTTCGGCGCTGTCGCCATAATGACCCTCGCGCCGCCCAGCTTTTGCAGTTCCTCAGATGCGTCCTGCGCATTGCTATCGATGTACACCTGGGCGCCAAGCTTCTTTGCGAGCGACTCATTTCGCGGCCCTCGCCCAATTGCAGCAACTTTGTAGCCGAATTTGTTGGCGAATTGAACTCCGAGATGGCCGAGCCCTCCAATTCCTTGAACCGCTACTAGATCCCCCGGCATTGCGCCTGCGTGTCGCAGAGCGTCGTAGGTGGTGATGCCGGCACACAACAGGGGCGCCGCCTCCACATCGCTCAGGCTTTCCGGGATCGAAGCCAGGGCTTCGGTGGGAGCCACCATGAACTGCTGGTAGCCTCCGTCGTAACTTATCCCTGCAATCTTCTGATTGCGGCAGTTTCGAAAATCACCGCGCCGGCATTCGGCGCAGGTTCCGTCGTGGCCGCCGTGCCAGCCCACGCCTACGCGCTGGCCTTTGCGCCATTCGGTCACTCCTGCGCCCAGCATGTCCACTATGCCCGCGACCTCATGTCCCGGAACGCGCGGGTATGCGATCCCAGGCCACGAGCCTTCGACAACTAGCGCATCGCTGTGGCACACTCCGCACGCCAGCACCTTGATGCGAACCTGTCCCGGACCAGGCTCGGGGATTTCCCGTTCGACAATCTCGAAGCCAGCTCTTGCTCCGGTCACTTGTGCGGCCTTCATCGTTTTCACTGCAACCGTGGTCGCCATGGTCTCTCCTTCTTCTTATTGGTCTGCGCGGATTAACCTCTCGCCAACAACGCGCCTTGGACTCATCACCGTAGCGGGTAATTTGTGAAGATGTAGTCTCTATCTGCCACAGCCGTATGACACTGGTAGCACACCTTCTTTCCAAAAGATGGGTCGTTTCCATCATGCTTAAACGTACGCGTCGCCGGATCGTAAAGGAACTTGGCGTATCCCCATCCGCTCGTATCAGGGAATCTCTTTGAATCCTTTTCAATGAAGGAAAGCGACCTGAGAGTTGTCGGAATCTCCACCGGGTAAGGGGACACGGGATTCGGGGCCTTGGCCCACTCGATTTTGACGATCGCGGCACCGTCGGGGAAAGGTTCCCCGTTTCCGGGGATGCCTTTCTTGTAAGCTTCGATCATTGCGGGGTTTCCCAAGATTGCCTTGATCCCGGTGCCGGTTGTGCTCACCGCGACATCCTGCCATTCGTCGTATCCTCTGAAATCTGAGAAGGCAACCCCATTGGGCGCCGTCAGTGTATACCTGTCTTGATCTGCGAGGGCCGCGCCTGCAACCAAAGCAGATGCGGCAAATGCCATGCAGGCGATCCAAAGCCTCTTTCGATTCGTGCTGAGTTGCTTCATTGCCATTTCTCCCATGCCGCTTCTTCGTAGTTCTGACGGGATGCGCCGACTCACCCAAAGCGGCTTATGTGATTAAGCCAGAGGCGAGAAAGCAAATCCATTAGACGAAGGTATTGGGTAATACATAGGTATGAATCCCCTGCGCACGGGGCGAATTGTCAGTTCAGCCTGTCTGCAACGATTCCAGTCTGGGCGGATAAACTCTCGATGTTCATGCTCGAATCCAATACTCTTGTTGAGACATGAGCCCGATTGCCGCTCCGCGGATAGTCGCCGGATGCAAATGAGGTTCGGCCCGGTCGTCGTAAAGCCAGTCGTCAATCAGAGCGGACTCGCTTTCGAGCAGGAGAATTTTTGCCGCGCTCCACCGATGGCGGACAAAATGTGCGGCCTCAGCCGCCTCCTTTGACTGCGGATGTGGGACGAGGATCACCAGTGCGTAAGCCCGCTCCTCGTGGAAGTACAAGTCAGAACAGGAGGTCAAGGTTTCCACGTGGGCTGGAATGGATCGCAGCAGCGCGAGGTGCAATTCGTGCAACTGCCGCGCCGCGTCAACCAAAAGAATGCGGGGCGGATTCCTGGCAGTTACGATCAGGGACCGATCAGCTCGATTCAGCGTGGTTCCCTCGCTTGACGATGCCGGCAGCGGGAGTCGAGAAAGAACCGCACGGTGAGCAAAGTGATCGGCGTCCACTGCACCAATGTTGCAGGAGGTGTCTGTAATGAAGCTGACGCCTTTCGAGGATGAACCCATGTATATCTCCAAATTTCTAAGCGTCGAAGGTGTCTGGACTGGGCGCCCAGCTCTGAGCTGACGAGCCGCGATTGACGCCCGCGGAAAACAGTCCGCGGCGGTGATGCCGCTTCAGTCGCCAATGTGACCGGCACGCTACTAGAGATGTGACGAGGACAGTGATGTATACCTGCGCAATATGAGACAAAGGTATTGACCGATACCTTCGTGGAGGCGCGATAGGACCCCTTGGCGACGAAAGTCGCGTGACGCACGATGTTTCCGCTCGAGGCTTATCTAGCCGAGGACATAGCCGATCCAGCGCGGCGCGGCAGGCGAAGGCGTGCGGCAATGTTCACCAATTCTGCGAGGGATTCAGCTTTCATTTTCCGCATGAGGCTGCCGCGGTGCGCCTTCACCGTAATTTCGCTGATTCCCAGTTCGCCGCCCACCTGCTTATTCGGCAGGCCAATAACCACCAACGCCATCACGTCGCGCTCGCGGGCGGTGAGACATGAGTAACGAGCCTTCAACGCCCGGATCTCCGCAGATCGCTCAAGTAATGCCCTGCTGCGTATCAAGGCATTGCGAACGGCATTCAGCAGAATCTCGTCACTGAACGGTTTGGTCAGGAACTCCACAGCACCTGCCTTCATCGCCTGCACGCTTTTGGGAATGTCCCCATGGCCGGTGATGAAGATAATTGGCATCTCATACCGTTCCACTGCGAGACGTTTCTGCAAATCGAGACCATTGAGCCCAGGAAGAGAAATATCCAATAGTAGGCAACTTGGCACTGTTTTCGGGGGGCAGTTGAGAAGTTCCTGCGCCGAAACAAACGTCTCCACGTCCAGACTCTTGTTGCGAAGCAAGAGTTCGAGCGATTCGCGTACAGAAATGTCGTCATCTACGACGAGAACGACTGGCTGGCTCTCTGGCATCGGTTGGGCCCTCACATCAAAAACGCGTGCGCACTGATGAGTCATTGTAAATCTGCGACTTAGTTACTGAAACAGCGATCAATCGACGTGGAGCGCAGAATTCAGCGCCTCCAGCATTGCGGCATCGCTGAATGGCTTGAACAAGCACGCGATCGCGCCCTCATCGATCAGGTGCGACCGTAAAGCTTCGTCCCGACGCGCGGTGACGAAGATAATAGGTATCTTGATCTTTCGACGATTCAGCTCCTTTTGCAGTTCGGGACCAGACATTCCCGACATGGCAACGTCGAGAATCAAACATTTCCCCTGGGACATACCATCGCTCGCAAGGAATTCCTCGGCAGAACAGAACGTCTGAGACGCAAAACCGAACTCTTTTAGGAGATCGGGCAGCGATTCGCGAACCGACTCATCATCATCGACGATTGATACAAGCAATTGTGAGTTCGTCATAGAGATCTCAATCTGCTCCTAAAACAGCTTTTCCCAACTTCGCGAAGCGTGGGTTCCACCTACGCTGCTTGGGGAAGTCGATGTGCACCTTCCGAAAGTGCTGCTTGCTCCACTCAGGACAGCAAATCAACAACGCGGCTGCCTTTGTCTCTATGAAGTCTCCTTTTTCGTGCTGCACAAACCCATCATCTACTCTCACTTTGGCGGCGTCTATTGTACTTAGGTATTGGTTACCAACGTGTGAAATTCTCCTGCAAGTCATTGCTCACCAGTGGTTTGTGTCATTTGCAAAGGAGCAACCGAGGCCGCACGTCGGATGTCGTACAGACATGTTTGATTTCACTTCGAATGAATCAAAACGTCGGTAGGAACTCACGCATCAACTGGAGCCAGTTCGTACAAACGTATTGATCAATACCTTCGTCCAATGGCCACGTCTCCGCGCTTGAGGCTTAATGACAGGCAGTTGACGCGGGTCTGATTCAGGCTTCTCCGTTACGTCTGCGCCATCCGATCTTCATGTCCGAAGACGCTTCTTGAAACTCACATTGAGGGAGACGAGTGATGCAGCTATACCGTAGTAGTTGTTTTCCTGAGGTAAACGATCATCAGAATGCCGCCTGCGGAGACCTGGAACTGGTTGCCGCGGCGAGAGCCGGATCAAACTCTGCATTCGAGGAACTCCAGGGCCGTTACTCACGCCGTCTTTATAAACGAATTCAATCAATAACCAGGAACCACGAAGACGCAGAGGACGCGCTGCAGGAGACTTTTCTTCGCGCATATTTGGCGCTGGATTCCTTTCAAGGAAGATCTCAATTCGCATCATGGCTCATGAGGATCGCTATCAATTCCGCGCTGATGGTTCTGCGGAGACGCCGCAGTCGTTTGGAAATTTCGTTCGAACCGTCATCGGATTCGGGTGAGCCCACTCAAACGATTGATATTCCTGAAACGGCATTGAACCCGGAGCAGCTTTGTGAATTGCGCCAGAGGTCTGACTACGTCTTGCGTGCAATCTCCAAGCTCGATATCACCCTTCGCACCCCACTGACAACCTGGATTCAACAGGAATGCTCGATGAAGGAGGTGGCTCGAACTCTCGACCTCACCCTGGCAACAGTCAAGACCAGACTCCATAGGGCACGCAAACAGCTTTCCTGCTCTACGGGGTTCAAGGAGCCTGTTCCGAATGCCGGCCCAGTTACCGGATCGAAGCTCCAGTACGTGATCCCCGGCTCACAGAATCGAGGAATCCCATGTCCGAGTTGCGACTGACGCCAAGTTACAAATCGATCGAAAGGGTGCCGGAAAGCGGCCGCGGATGTGGCTCCAGTCCGGAGCGCGAGTTGAACAGCTTCATCGCTTCCATGACGAGTTTGGTTGGTCCGGGTGCCTCCAGCTCTCTGACCGAGCTTTGGCTGGACGAACTCGCATGTATGGAGTGCATTCCCGGATCGGAGGACTTCAACTGGCGATCGGTCAGTGTGTCTGCATCAATGAAACTCGCGAGCCGAGTCATCGCGTCACAGCTTTCAGGCATGCACTTCTAAGTATTTTCGTGGTCAAGGGGATCGAAACACCCCCGCTGGCCAATCAGAGTGTCTCCTCAGCTTGAGGCCCTTGATCGCAAGGAATCGAGAATGCAAAGGTTGCTCCCGGTCCATCGTTTGCCGTCGCCCATAACCGTCCACGGTTGGCTTCAATAATCGAACGGCTCACGGAGAGTCCGACCCCCATGCCATCTGATTTTGTTGTGTAGAACGACTCGAACATCTGCTCAGCAACTTCGGCAGTAAAGCCAACGCCAGAATCTTGAACTGAAAGGCGCACATGCTCGTCTTCCAGCTCCGTTCGAAGCACGATTTGACGTGGTCGATCCTCGATGGAACTCATTGCCTCGCGTGCGTTGCGGAGCAGATTCAGAATGACCTGCTGCAGTTGCACGCGATCGCCAGCAACAGCCGGCAGACGATCCTCGAATTCCTGTTTCAGAATTACATTGTCTCTCTGAAGCTCGCCAGACAGCAGAGCAATGACCTCGCGAGCTACTTCGTTCAGATCGAGTGGCTCAATGTCAATCGGCTTCTTGCTGAAGAGCGTCCGCAGTCGTTGAATCACGTCTGAAGCGCGATTGCCATCGCGAATCGTCCGTTGTGCAGTCTCCCGTGCACCGTCAATGTTCGGCGGATCACTCTTCAACATGCGGAGACAAGTGCTGGCATTCATAATGATGCCCGACAGCGGCTGGCTAACCTCATGTGCGATCGATGCGGTCAGTTGACCGATCGTCACGACCCGCATCATTCTTGCGAGTTCCGCCTGCGAGTCCCGTAACGCTTGTTCAGAGCGCCTCTTCTCGGAGATGTCTCGAATAAACCCGGTGAACACCTTTTGCTGATCTACGACCATCTCTCCGAATGAGACTTCTGCTGGAAACTCCTCCCCGTTCGCCCGCTGGGCGGTCATCGCAGTTCCCTGCCAGTTCAGGTGTCTCTCGCCGCTTTCCAGATATCGCTTGAAACCCGTCTCATGGAGTTTGCGCATTGCTCCCGGCATGAGAAGCGTGAGAGGTTTGCCGATCAGTTCTTCCGGGCCGACTCCAAATATCCGCTTGGTTGCCGGGTTCGCAAGAATGATTGTGCCGCGTTCGTCGATACTGATCACCGCATCGCTTGCTGTTTCAACCACAACCCGGTGTCTCGCCTCGCTCCGCCTGAGTTCGTCTTCGGCGCACTTTCGGTCGTCGATGTCGGTCAGCAAGACGTACCAGGAGGTGATGTGGCCATCCAGGTCTAGCACGGCCAAGGCGCGGACCTGAAACCACCGATAGACACCGTCGGCCCGCCGGCAACGATGTTCAATTTCATATGGAGTCCCGGTCGTGACGGCATATGTATAAGCCTTAATGACTTCAGGAAGGTCGTCCGGATGAACAGCATCGGTCATCTTCCAACCCTTCAGTTCATCCGGGGTCTTGCCAAAGTATTCCAGGAGTGGCCGATTGAGCTGTTCGATCTCACCGATGGGACTCATGGTGCAGATGAGCCCGGGGATACGATCGACAATCTGGCGCAGATTGGTTTCACTCGCGCGCAGGGCCTCCTCAGCGCGCTTCTGGTCGTCGATGTCGGTGGTCGTGCCGACGAATTTAAGGACTTTCCCTTCTGCATCGCGCAAGACCACGGCTTGCTGGAGATGCCAGCGATGGGTCCCATCCATAGCGCGCAGAGACCTGGTTTCGAAAGCAAAACCCTTTCCCGAACGTACTCCGTCCCACAAGGCCCTCGATGCTGCTTCGCGATCCTCGGGGTGGACCGCAGCCATCCAGGCTTCGGGATGCGACCGGACGAAATCGAGAGTCTGCCCGGAGAATTCAAGCCAAACCCGGTTCACGAATTCCGGCGTCCCATCGGGCTTGAGCGTCCAGGCAGATACAGGAAGATGCTGCAGCAATCCAACCTGCAGGTGCAACTCTTCGTTTGCTTCGGAAAGCTCCCTCGTCCGTTCTTCAACTCGCCGATCGAGTTCACTCGTAATCTGTTTCTGCTCATTCAGGCGCAGTGTGTGTTGCAGCCCGATAGCCAACTGATTTGCAGCTACTCCAAGCACCAGGCTCTCGGTTTGCTCCGGAAAGCCGTGCCGCTGAGACCCAGCCACGATGAGTCCGAGCGCGCCGTCTATCCCCAGCCTGATGGGAAAAAACGAAACCTTCTGCCCTCCCAAATGATCAAGTGCATAGTCAGGCCATTGCTGCGGATCTTCTCCAGACCACTGATTCAGTGCCTGCCGGAGTTCCTCCCGGATATTGCTCGTCCCATACGGTGGAGCAGTCCTGAGCGCTTCGATCGGGGACTCGTGGGATCCGAATCGTGCTCGCACATAAAGGAAATCCAGATCGAGTATTCCCATGAGGGCATCGAGAAAGGTATCCAGGATTCGCTTTGAATCGCTGATGTTCCAAACAGCTGGAAGCGCAAGGACGCTGACCAAATCGTTCATACAGCGCTGCAGCCGCTTTGTCTCAGTCGCAGAATCTGATGATTGCTTTTGCATGAGGGGCCGCCGCTATTGGGGATTTGTTCGTCCAGATCGCCGTCTGCGAAAATCGCGCAGAAACTCCTCTGGAGGCGTGAAAAAGGGGTTCTGTTGCAGATGCCCGCCAATAATCACCATGGGGTGCGTCCGCATGATGTCGATCACAGCGTCCCCGCTTAGTTGCCCGAGGTGGTAAGTGCAGATAACGGCGTCGTTATACCGGCGCCAAACTTCATTCACACGCGATTCAAACTCGATCACGTCATCAATACGAGATTGATCTCCCGATGCCCAATCCATCCGGCACACGATACGGCTCATGGGATATCCTTCCACGGTCCTGGCAGAATTCGCCATCTCTTCGAATGCCGCGAGCATCCGGTCTTGATCGAATCGTCCGTCCCGCAGATAGACTTCAGTGTTGATCCGGATCTGAAGCTGCCCGCTTTCGAGAGGAGCGGCTGACTCGATGCCGGCCTGAGTCAGGCGCTGCAGATGGTCCTCGCGTGCCTCGGGATTGACGACGTTCACGGTTTTGTCCCCACGGGACAACCCCTCACGGATGAAGGGGAGTAATACCCGATACTCTTCGTCGTCATTCGCGAAAAATGCGCAGACGTGGCGCACCTCACTGAGTTGAGAGCCAGCCAGAGAAATTGGCTGTAGAGGCTGCGTCATTTACAAGTCCTCCTACCGGACTTCGCGTCCTGGATGGCAAGATTTCCGAGCTTTGATAATTATCTCGGCCAAAATGTTTGAATAATCGGCGATCTCACCGCTGTTCGCTGAACGATAGGGCAAGGATCAAAAGTCAAGCATCGCGGGGATCGGGGCCCATCGTGCCTTACGCGAAAACGCTTGCATCTCGTACATGCGTAAGATCATGCAATTCTATAACGATGACGACCATCGTCAAGTAAAAAAAGACACTTGGCCAGTTGGATTTCCGAGTAAATACGGATCACGATGTGGCCGTGGCCGTGAACGGTGCAAAGATTACCGCCCCGCGAGTCCCGGCTCCGCCGCCTGTGGCAAATTGCTGAATTTGCCGTTAGCTAATCTCGGGGGTATCTCGAAATCATTGTGTTTAAAGCCTCTGTTGCCGCTCAAGTCGGAGTCTGAATCAATGGAATGTGTGGGTTGGGTTTGCCGCTGGTGCATTGTGAACGCCCTCAGGCAGCTGCTTCAATGGCGCTCGGCGGCCATGCATGATGTGCCGTGAAGAGCGGAAACGCTGCCTGGATGTTGGTCACGACCTTCAAAATTCATCGGCGTCAATCAAAGCGTGGACAAGCGCTTTCCGAAGGTCATGAGGCAGATCGGTTGACGCTATCACCGATCATCCGCAGCGCAAGTTTCTCGAATAACTTGTATCGATACCTTTGTCCAATAGACTCGCCGAGACTCCTCTGGCGTAATGACGACAGTGCGTCGCGTCCAAACGAGCGGCGCGAGAACATTGCAGAGTGCGTGAGAGGAATTGCTTGAGCGACGCACCAGGAGTTCAGTTATGGCAACCATGACTATTCGCAGGAGAGAAGTTATGTCGGCCCAGAAGAGTCAGGAGTTCCGGGCCCAAACGAATACCGGGGCGATTTCGTCTGGGCAGACAACTAAGAGGCCAGCCCCTGAAAGACATGGGCACGAAGACTGGAAGCAAAGGATCGAAGAGGATTGGCAAAACCACTTAGAGACCATGCAGAAGTACGTGAGTGAGCTTGTTCGCAAGAATCAACAGCTAAGAACGGCTCTAATGACAGCAAACGAGCCGAAACGGAGATACGGAAATGCCATCAACTTATAGGACGATCGAGGGAATCCTCACGTTTCTGCAGCTCGCACCAATCGTCGTACTCTCGGTCGGCTCATTTCGAGTCAGGCATTTGCTCGTCGCTCCCTCTCGTCAGGTGCCTCGTGCGCGGCCCGGGGTCTCGAGCTCATCGCAGCTTCGAATGCAGTCAGCGCCGGTCAATACCTTTCGGCCACGGAAATAGTGACGTATTCCGTGCTGAGAGATCTTAGCTTCCGGATACCGCCAATCGGGATTTCGAATCGTCGGGCATGAGTAACGATGCGTTGTGAGATGAATCTACGAATCGCGTCAAGCCTTCTTTGCCTTCTGGGGAGCAGTCAGCGCCACCGCTGCTTCCTCAGTGAGCAGCAGGAATGTGAGCGTCTCCTGCAGATACAGGCGGACAGATGTATCGGTGTGGCTGAGATAGCCGATGGAAGCATCCTGGCCGATGTCCAATTCGAAGTCACCGCCGCGCGTGGTCAGCACAAAAGCGCCGGCAATCGCAGGCGCCCAGATGATTTGTTCATCGACGAGGCGCTGGACATGTTCCAACACCGGATATCCATGATCGCTGGTCTCAGCCAGTGCGGTATAAGCATCGGCCCCGAGGATCACTGAGTAGGGGCCATTGACACCCACGAGACGCAATCTGCTCAGACCCTGCGCGATGGCCTCCGGGTACTGACGCACGTCGACGGGGAGCGTCATGATTGGATTGCTGGTCCCTTTACGAATCCCCTCGATGCCGGCCGCGGCATAACCCTCAAAGATGGCTATGTCCTCGGCAAAAGCAAGCTGTTGCGCGGCGTCCTTCGCGGGTTGCCAGTCGGAATCATTTGCGCCGCGCTCGACATCGTCGATTGCCTTGCGATCCAGATCGAATGGAACACGCAGTTCGACCAGCGCCTTTACTTCGCGTTCCCGTGCGACGATGTCCTTGGCTGGGGCGGCGATCGTCCGCAGGTGGCCGGTGCCGACAGCAGACAGGCCGGCGCCCCGGGGCCCCTTCACGTCGACGACGCGCCGTCCGGCAAGGTAGCGCTTAAGCGTACGCGACGTTTCGCATTCAATCTGCGCCCAGGCCGAGTCGGAAATGGGAGCAAGGTCACGATGAAGATTATTCATGTTGTTTTTCTCCTTTGAGGGATCCGATGCGAAGCGAACCGTCGCGCACCGAAGAGTTTAGTGAAGAGGTTTCGTCCAACGCAGATGCTGCGGAGGAATCCGCAACCCTGGGCTCGTCTTGAGCTACGTTCTCAAGAAAAGTTGCCGATGGCACAAAGAACAGGTTCCCAGTGACAGCGCGGCTGAAGTCGAGTATGCGATCGTAGTTGCCGGGAGGTCTGCCGACAAACATGTTTTCAAGCATCTGCTCGATGGTGCGGGGCGAACGGCTGTAGCCAATGAAGTAAGTGCCGAATTCTCCATGTGAAGGGCGTCCGAAAGGCATGTTGTCGCGCAGAATCTTTATCTCTATGCCGTTCTCGACGATGGTCGTGAGCGCGTTGTGCGCCGATGTGGGCTTGATCGAGTCGTCCAGCTCGATGTTAGAGAGTTTAGTTCGGCCAATGATGCGCTCCTGCGCCTCTGTGGAAAGCGCATTCCATGCTTCAAGGTTGTGCAGGTACTTCTGCACAATGACATAGCTACCCGCAGCAAAGTTGGCATCTTCGTCACCGATGAGAACGGCGTCGGTCGCTGCTTGCCCTCTAGGATTCTCGGTCCCGTCGACGAAACCCATCAGATCGCGGTCGTCAAAGTAACGGAAGCCTTGCACTTCGTCGACCGGCGAAACAGCATCTCCGACCCGATCCATAATCTGCGTAGCCATTTCGAAACAAAGATCCATGCGCTTGGCTCGAATGTGGAACAATAGGTCGCCCGGCGTTGATACCGCATGGCGCCCGCCCGCGCGAATCTCGCGAAACGGATGCAATTCTGCCGGCCGTGGTGACCCGAAGAGGCGATCCCACGCATCGCACCCAATTCCCATGACGCACGACAGTCCTCCTTCCAAGTCACGAAATTCTACGGCGCGAAACAGCTTGGCGAGGTCACTGCAGAATGGACGCACTACGGCACGAACATCAGCGCCTGGATTCAGCGTGACCACCAGGAACATAGCCGCGCGGGTAAGTAGCGCGGATACTGGTTGCGCGAGAGTTGACGATCGATCTGGCAATGCGGACGCGCTCTTCTGATCGGGTTCCATCAATGTCGTCCTCGAGACACAACTGTAACTCGATTCAATGGGGCCCTCAACAATATTTTGCTCGTCTTAACCAGGATTCACGGCCGACCGCCGATCGAATGTTAGAAATTCTTTGAACCTTCATCGCGATCGCTCCAAGTCCCCACGTATCCACCGGTAGATCTCCTTTCTTATGTTCTGCGGGTCATTCGAGGATGGGATAATCATCCCGGACGCCACTAATGAGGCGTACACAGCCTGTTCTGCTGCGAACCAATCGATGTCCGGCGAACCGGCGGGACGTCCCCTCTGTTCCCAAAGTTTGTGCGCCAGTTTTTCGACGAACTCATGCCGGCTCTCGTATGGAGAATCAGGGATGAGTTCCAGAGGTTGTTGCGCATCCAGCATTCGAGATTCATCGGTCATCGCGGTTCCTCCAAAACTTGGACCTGGGAAATGATACTGGCGTCCTTCCCACAGTCCAATCGTTCGTTAAAGTCCTGCGAATTCCCTCCCCTGCCGGGGCGTTGCTGAGAATCTCAAAGATCATCGCCAGGACGGCGCTTCGTGCCACAAAATGAATGGAGCCTCAAGCGGCACCAACGCTCCTGCATGCCGCGGGACGAGACGCGGCGTGTAGTCAGCAACCGGACGACTCGCCAGAACAGAAGCGCTGTAAGCGAAGAGGGCCTCCGCTCCGGCCGTGCGTTCGCCACGACTCATCACCACCGCGATCGGGTCGCCGTCCTTCTGCGGTTCCGCATAGAGTTCAACGCTCACGGCGTCGGGATCCATGTCAGCGAGAAAAACCTGGACCTGAAATGAATATTGCCCGCCCTGTTGCTCGACGGTTGCGGGTCCAAATCGCAGCCCAGACCAATGCTTTGCCAGTTCGGTCTGCCAGGCTACAAGTTCGGCTCCCATTGAACCTCGATTCTCGGCGCGCTCGTGATAGGCTGCCGCCGCAGGGAGATAATGTTCTTCGGTATATTGACGGACTGAGCGATTGGTCGAAAATCTCGGAGTCAGGCATGACATACTTTCGCGCATGCGGGCAACCCAGTTGTGTGGAATTCCATGCTCGTCACGGGAATAGAACTCAGGAACCACTTCGTTTTCGAGGATTGCGTAGAGACTCTCTGCTTCGGCTGCGTCCCAGGAAGGGTCATCCCCATGTTCGCGCCCATCACCGATCGCCCAGCCTACTTTCGGCGTGTACGCTTCAGCCCACCAGCCATCGAGTTCCGAAAGATTCAAGCCGCCGTTCACCAGCACTTTCATGCCACTTGTGCCACTTGCTTCCCAAGGCCGGCGCGGAGTGTTCACCCAAAGATCGACCCCTTGAACCAGATGCTCTGCCATGATGACGTCGTAATCCGAAAGGAAGACCACGCGGGACTGGACTTCAGGCCGCCGGGCAAACTCGATCCACTGCCGGATCATTTCCTGGCCCTCGTTATCCTGAGGATGAGCCTTGCCTGCCAGCACGAGTTGAACGGGGCGTTCCTGATTCGTGAGGATCTTGGTGAGTCTTGCCGGATCGTGAAGCAGAAGGTTCGGGCGTTTGTACGTGGCAAAGCGACGTGCAAATCCCAGAGTCAAAATATTCTCATTGAGTATCTGTGCGGCACGCTCGATCTCTTCCGCCGATCGTCCCCGCGATGCCAATTGACGGCCAAATACCCTTCTCACGTACTCAACGAGATCCTTGCGATTATCCACGCGAAGTTGCCAGAGGTTGAAATCATCGATTGCATCGATCTCTTTCTCCATGCCTTCCAGTGTTCCGCACCAGCAGCGCTTCCCGCAGACAAGCTCCCACAAGCGGTCTGCTTCAGCAGAGTCCCAGGAGGCGGCGTGAACTCCGTTCGTCACCTGCGTTACAGGCACCTCCGCTTCAGGCCACCTTGGAAAGAGGGGCTGGAACAAACGCCGGCTCACCTCACCATGCAATTTGCTGACGCCGTTGATGGCACCGCTGCCGCGGATCGCCAGATACGCCATATTGAACGGCTCGGACGCGTCCAGGCGATCGCGCCGCCCCAACGCCAGCAACGCGTCGACCGAAATCGACAGCTTCTCCTCGGCATACTCCCTGAGGTATCGCTCGATCAGGCTGGGAGCGAAGCGGTCAAAGCCCGCTTCCACGGGAGTATGAGTGGTAAATAGGTTGCCGGCACGGGTGACGGCAAGCGAGTCGTCGAAGGTCTTGCCGTTGTCTTCCATGTACCAACGCGCCCGCTCCAACACCGCGAATGCCGCGTGCCCTTCATTGAGGTGACAGACCTCGGGCTGCAGTCCCAGCGCTCGGAGCAGGCGCCAGCCTCCAATGCCGAGGACCAGTTCCTGTCTTAATCGCAGCTCCGGACCACCTCCGTACAGTTGCGACGTAATGCCGCGAAAGGCCGGAGGATTTGCGGGATCGTTGGTGTCAAGCAGATACAATTTCACCTGACCCACCTGGACCTGCCATACTCTGATCCACAACTTGAAGCCGGGAAACGCGGCGGCCAGGCGCAGCCATTCGCCGCTTGGTTCGCGCACTGGCCGAATTGGAAGCTGCCCAGGATCGTTGAATGGGTATAGAGCCTGCTGGTGGCCCTCTGCGTCAATCTCCTGACGGAAATAACCCTGCTGATAGAGCAGACCAATGCCGACCACCGGGACACCCAGGTTGCTTGCTGCTTTAAGCTGATCGCCGGCGACGTTGC
>Ga0302197_10003330_pt1 | contig 14608 bp, 13 predicted proteins | sample II_Bog_N2_1_FD_193526 | JGI IMG/M metagenome (GOLD analysis project Ga0302197, IMG submission 193526) | Peat permafrost microbial communities from Stordalen Mire near Abisko, Sweden - II_Bog_N2_1 | ecosystem: Environmental > Terrestrial > Soil > Wetlands > Peat | place: Sweden: Abisko...
ACAAGTTACTATGAGTAGGTTTAAAGTTAGTTGAGAAAAGAAACAACAAAATAAACTCCTACAAGACCAGATAAAAGTGGGACTGTTGGCAATATTCGGAAAAATTAAAGATCTCTAGGACTTTAATATTCAAATTAGGTGAGCATGCAAAGAAGAAGAACTTCATAAAAATAAATTGATGCTCCCTCTATAAATCCCTTTCCTTTGGGGCCGAGAAAAGTTCTTAAATATGCTTGATTAACTGTATTAATTCTGTGACTTGTTATTTGATAACAAATACATAGTCATTAATAGGATGATTATTTATAGTAAATATTCTTAGAAAGGTTCTCACTAATATTGTGATAGAATTGGCAAAAGAGGTTTTCATAATTTTAATGATCCGAATGTTTATATCATATTATTAGTCAAAGAATTATATCAAAATTCAATAGAAAGAGTCATTATTTATAATTCAGCTACGAAAGAGAAAAATATAATTATTATGAAGGAGGAACAAGCAACATCAGAATTTTGTGGAGTTGACGTGTCTGGATGGTCCATTGTTCCACTACGATCTCAATAACTAAATTACCAACTCAAGAGTAGATATCTGCCAGAAAGAGGGCACCTCATCAGTTAAGCCCTACAAAATGAATTTGCCGTTCCCACCCTTAAAAATATGAGAAAAACGGTGAAAAAAAATGACAAAAAACTAAGATTAGCTGTTCATACGAAGACAGCAAAGCCTTTCAAAATTATGTCCCCTGAAGCAATTGTGATAAAATGTGCCAAGAGGGCATACGAAAGAATTTTAGAATAAAAGAGAAAATAGATTCCAGCTGACATCAAAAAGGATGTAGCTCCTTACTTCTAAAGGAAGAAAGCCAATCAAAGAAAGAGAAGATAAGAGAGACGTATCTTGATAAAAGCTTTCAAATGGCAGCTTTTGGAAATATTTGGAACGATAGTTTTCACCAGACGATGGCCTATTGGCAGAGAAGAGCTTCTTAGTGCTCTCGATCTCCTCCCTTCTCAAGTTAATTACGATTATCTTACTAATTTTATTCAGGAGAGGAAAAAAGTCAGGACTATAAGAGATCGTGTTAGTGACCATCGTCTTGTGCGATTTATCTATAACAATCCTTTTAGAACTCTTCAAAGAAAGAATATTGTCGAGTACTCTCTTAAAATTTAAAACGAAAAAAAATTCGATCGTAGTCGGAAAGATGGCAGAAGGACGAAGGCAAAAAAGAAAAATAATATGAGAAAGGATAAGTTGTTTTGTTGTCTAAAACAGAGAGCAAGTCAAAAATCATTAGATCGACTTGCTGAATCGACCATTTCCGAATAATTTTTAATTAAGGAAGAAGAGTTGGAAGAGAGTGAGACAGAGGCAGAATAGACGGACTCCGTCGAACCTGCTAAAACATTGTCATCGTCTTGATTCTTTTTATTTCCTTATCTTGCCCTATACTTTATTATAATTCATGACTATATATATTTATAAGAGGTAATCGTAAATGATTAGACTTATTGAATTGAAATTATATTTTCTGTTCTCTTTTTATATAATAGTAATGACTGATCCTCACAATTTGCAATAGCTCTTTGGAGTGGACGTCGCTGAGTATGGTGTCTTTGAGATTTTTAAGGAAAAATTCATTGGTCTCGACCTTGAAAAATATCCTTAGAATGTTGCTCATCTACTCGTTCATGCCATACAGTTTGGGTACAAAATTCCCTCTTTAAAATCGATGCTTCGAACCGAAAAAAGAAATCAAGCCAAAGCACTTGGAACTAAAAGACCGGTTCTTCAGATTAAGAATGCTGTATCGAAAAAATCAAAAGCAAAAAAACCTTAAAAAGCACCATCTCGAAAGAGAAAACCTCTACCGCAATTATCATCGAGAAGCTCTAGCAGCTACAGTTACAGCCAGAGCGTTATAAGTAAACAATCAAATTTCTTTCAAATTCCTCTTGATGGGAAACCAAAAAGAGAGAAGATTAAAGCTTTTAGGGTTCGATCCCCAGAAGAGATCGCCCTGAAGAGTGCCAGGCAAATTGGTATGTAGCAACTTAAATAATGGCAAATTGAGTTGAAAAAGTAAAAAAAGTCTGTGATTGCTGAATAAAAAGTAAAGCCTATTTACTTCATCAAAAAGAAAAGCAATCAAAAGAGAAGAAGACATGAGCGATGGCAGTTGATCAAATAAAACAAGACAAAACTGCTTTAGCTGTATGGCAAAAAAATCTTCACTCGAGATTTTCATATGAGTCGGAAAGAAATCTAATCTGTTTTAGGCCTTCCATAATCCAGAGGAATAGAAGTCTAGGCAGTGGGTTAATTTATGGCCATGGTGGATGAGAAAGATGAGGAAAAAAATATAAAATGTCTGCAATGATATACATACGCTGAATTGAAACTAAATCTTCTTAATATAATTTTTTAATTTTTTTGTTATAGAAAATAAAAATGATTTGATGAATGTCAACGCAAATAAATGTATAGTCTTATTAAGAATAAGAAATCATCATTATTAATGATCGAAAATTCAGCAATTTATTTTATCTTATTTATTTTAAGGTCCAACCTTTTTATTTGTCTTGAGTCAACAATAACAAATTTTATTGAAATTTTGTAAAGAAAAATTGTATGCATTTGCTAATTATAATATAGATAGTATATTCACAGTCATCATTCATAAACCAATCTAATTGCTTTAATTTATCAAATGAAACTGCCATATATATATTTTTATTTACCTTTCAATAGGACTAATTTTATATTTACATTCTGAGTCGCCCTAAATTCATCATCTTCTGAATCCACATCCCTCCTAAGATTAACTGTACTGATTCTTTCTAAAATTAAATCAACAGTATAATATTCTTAATAAAGTCTTGATGATTTCAGGTTCTCTGGTTCTAATTTTTTTTTGTTAATTTTGCCTTTGTGATATTTTTTTAATGTTATAATCATCGAGTTAATCAAATTAATATTATGTTAAAAGAAAAGAAACAAGGTTTAACTGTCCTTACATAATCGTACACCCCTCAAAAGCAGTTTTCTCATCAAAAAAGATGCAAATTGATAAAAATAATGCACTTACTAATTTTTCTATATTTATTTATTAAAACCCTTTTTTAAATTTAAAGATGTCATGTTCTCTAAAAATATTTTTAGTTTTTACCAACATTTTAGAATGACAGCCTCCTTTTTTAAATTTAGTTTACAGTGCCACACCAATAGAATTCATTTAATGTAGTTATGAATTTTTTATTCAAATAATCCAAATACCAATCTTTTATAGAACCCTCATTATTACTCGTAGACAGTGGCAAGACTTTCAGAATAAAGAGTGATCCTACGAACAACAACTTTTTATTAAATTAATGCTGTAAGAGAGATTCAGTCACTTGTTGATAAGCGAAAAAATATTGATAACTTAAATAAAAAAACATTAAATATCAGTCTTTGGTCGATTATGACTGCATGAAAATGTTTAGATCAGCTTCGATAGCGTTTGGATGCAAGCTTGAGCTTAGTGCCTCTTTAATTTTTATAATTTCTGGCGATTATGTTAAATCCTCCCCCCAAATGATTTGTAATAATAATTATGAGATTAATGGAAATTGAACGGAAATCTGGATGCTAACACCCCATATCAGAGGAGAAAAACTCGAACTCTCTTCAAATATAAACGCCAAAAAGTACTGAAGTGAAAAACCTCAATATTATTTAAAGCAAGTACAAACCTTAAAACATAGACCAACAAAAGAAAAACGCATCACAAAAAAACCCGCATCTTTGCTTCATAAACTGACCATCGAATCTCCCATGGCTTTTAATCATGTTTACAACTATTTTAATGTTTTTTATTTTTTAAATTAGGTAATAGGCATAAACGAACTTTCTCTTCGAGATAAAAACTATTAATAGTCCCTCTTCAAATCGATGTTTTACATTCATACGGTCGAAAAGGTCGAAGTTCGCAGACACGCAGTAATCCTTCAACTCAACAACCTTGATATTCCCTCTGTCCCCGTGTAAGCTATTAAAGTAATTTAGGTAATATCTCATCAATCGCTTTAAATCATTCGGAAATAAAGATTTCTATTAGTTGGCTTGTAAAATGGAAGAAGTGGGAAAAAAGTTCGACCCTCACAACTTTAAGAGTAAGCTGATGAAAAGCTTTGACTCTGAACCGTTGTCTCGATTTATTGATAGCATGCAGGATGAAATCTACATGTGCAGAGCTGCTCCCAATAAATTAGTGATCTCTCGATCCCTCCTTGAACTGCTAGGCGAAGATCCATAGCTCTATGCAATATAAATATGCAAATATAAGATGCCTCTGCGTGAGTAACTGCTTTGTTGATTTAGAATAATTTCTTCTGAGCACTATAATGAGGTGATTAACAAATCAGTGGACAACTTCAGTCTGATTCTAGACTTTCTCAATAACCTGATTTCGTTGGAATAACTTCATGCCAGCACCTCCATAGACTTTGATGATTATCTTTATACTCGCCTGCATGTACTTAACTCATTACTCAGAAAAAAATATACGTGAAGTTGAGTTTATATATGCCAACACCTCTCATGAGTTGTATACATCTAAAAGAAGTTATCAACTCAAGCGACGAGTTAAAGAAAGCCAGTCGCAGTTATAAAGCAAATCAAACTTTGATCGAGAAATAATGCCAACGAAAGCGTTATTCTGAGAGTTAAACCCTAAAGAGCATCATTAAGATGCCTAATGGCTTACTTCGAAGTAATGAGCAGAGATTGACAGGCTACCGTTTGATTAATGCTTAACAGTAAGCTTTTTGAGTGATCGGTGCATGACTAAATTTTAATTAAAAAAATATTCTAATTTTAATGACAAATCTCTATACAAGTGTCAAAAATAGTAGCAAATAGGTTTTGAAAGATAGTAGAATTGTTGTAAAATAATAAATTTATTATAAGTAGCATAGGATATTTTATATATATAAGGACCATTTTAAGTTGCTAATTAAAATTTAATTACATTGCCGATAAACATTCCTTATTATTTACAATATAAAAATATGATAGTTGTCAAGATGAGTTATACAATATATATAACCAATTCTAAAGCTTAAATCATATCTTAAATTGAATCGATAAAATTTATTACTAATCTCATTATTTATGGGGATAATTCAATATAGAGTTGCTTCAGTCAACAACAATATTTAATATACTTTAGAGTACATCAATATGCCAACGGGAGATTATTAAATCATTTAATATCATTCAGATCGCGCTGCATCAACTACAACATACTTTACAGTTTAATATTCACGTTATCACCACTTACAATTTATCTCTTAGGCTGCAACCCCATAAACTGATTCCTATCGCGACTGCTGCTGCGATCGAGACGAACTCTGCCTGCTTATGATATGCGACTACCCTTCATACCTGTTCTCTTTCTCTAAATTTATATTTCCCGAAGTCTGGCATTGATCTCAACCTTGGAATTGATGAGTCGGCTGCCAGTTGATTTCTCTCTCTCTGGATAGCGAATGCCCTCAAAGCGAGAGTGGTTGTCAGTTCTTTGATCGGGTATGCGATCATAACTAACATAATATTAACTCCTTAAATTATGCATGTCCTGTTATGCTTTCAGCTTCTCCCTCCGTAGTTGATTGTGCTAAAAATCTGAAATCTTGACTTCCCTGCGATCCAAAGTTGTCTTCTCCTGCTTTATCATAATCTATCTCTCTGTGATATTTTTTTCTCGTTCGATCAATAGAATGTTCTTGCGTTCTATTTCCCCCTCGCGAAAGGAGAACTCTCTTTATTTTTGCCGATAATTCTCTAGGCTGCTTTCAAAATTTTATTTCTCTTTGACATATTCTTCGCTCAACTCTATGATTTCCGATTAGAGATACTTGACCCTTTCAACAAACCTCATCTGCTCATTTCTCAATGTTTCTTCTGTCTCCTCAATGACTCTCCTAAGTTCTCTATTTTCTTCAAAAATCCTTGTGAATTCCTGATCATCATGGGGAGCGATCTCCTCTGATAACATTTATATTTCTGATTGATACTTGATGAGCATCTGCTCATATTTAAGCTTTAATTAATTGTTCTAAATTGTCAGCGCTTCACATAGGCGTTGAAGTTATAAAATAGATTGATCCTGTATTTTTGATCTGCTAGCAGAGGGTGACTCTGTGATAAACTCACCCTACTTGCGCTTGCTCATTGTCTATCTTTCAGTTCTTATTTCAAACTGAAAAAGATACTTTTTTAATTCTCGCATAAAGTCTGTCATTTTTATCCTCTGCTATCCAACCGCTGACATCACACTTTCCTTTAAAAATACAAGTTAATAGAGCAGCTAGTTAACTTATGTCAATTTTTATTTAACTTCAGAGCGATCATATCTTTTCTCTTCGTTGAGTCCGAAGCTATGTGGTTTCTTAATATTTGAAGTCTTATTGGTCTGATGATAGTTGTCTTCTATTTCTTTATTTTTTTCTCTCTATTGATAGTCATTGTAACCAGATGCAGTTCGACTATTATTATTCATCAACCATTATGATTCATGATATTTCAGTTCATTCAGTTAGCATTATGCCGATTGGTGAGATACATCATGGATAAAGGGGAATCTTTTTGTCAGGAGCCTCATACGTGCGATCGTAGGTGTGGACGTGTAAAGCTGTATCAGTAACAATTCCGCGGGCGGCATTTCTCTTATTGACTCTCTCTTTGGCTTCGTCAACTTCCTTTTGGGTGATGTCAACGTATCTGTCGTCAGCCCAAATAGAATTTGGTCTGAGTTTAGTTCTTTCTCCGTCAGCCCATGTCCTCTCAGGCACATCAGCCACAGTCCTTCCTTGATTATATTCGGGCACATCCATAACTCTTTTGTATTTCTGGTTTGCCGTTGCCTATAACTTGAGTTTCAGTCTATTATTGTCCTTCATTTTATCCAAAGCCCAAGGAGGACAAATTGCTAAGATATCGCTTCCTTCGTGCTCGCATTTCTTTTTATCGTCGTCGTTGGCGATGAGACAAGTTCTGAAGGTTTCAACAGTGCGCACACAGTGTTTTGGGAAGAACTCAAATCTAAATCCTGGAGCCACTGAAAGAACATGGGAGCCCTCTGGTTTAACAAATCTTGGATTTTTGAGAGGATCATAGTGACTAGTGAAATGGTGGTCAATTGTAATTCTTGATGGGTATGGCTTTATCATGATAAGGATACTTCAGGTTGCCACCATCTTTCACCGTACTTATGGCCGACTCCTACACTATCAGTGGTAGAAACTTGTTGAAGTGCAAAGGGATTAAAGGGAGCAATGGCTCTTTTGAAGGCAGCTAAATAGGATGGGTTTTACTGAGGTAGGGAGTTATTCCTGATAATTTATGGTTGATATAGGGGTTAAGGGTTTGACCATAAATATCGTAGAGAGGAGATGCCCTGTAGACTGCAGGGGTCGGGTCACGAGGAGTTTCACTCGACATATATATTTATCAATTGAAAATATCAACTCCACTGCCATAAATATATTCCCTATTAGAACACTCAAAAGATACCTCTTGAGCTCGACTAATATATCTTTTATCTTGTTGGAGCATTCCATCAAGTATTCAAAGCCTAAAAGTGAATTTTTAATATAAGAAAAAATTATCAAGTCCTTGATGTCTGGCATTGTCCTTTTGATTTTTTATAAAAAGAAACTTTTTTTATAGTCTTATTTTTTAGCAATGATTTCTTATGTTTGAATACGTTAGGCGGAGTTTTTCTTAATTTTTTAAATAAGCTTGGTATATTAATAGGTCCGCTCTTATTTAGGTTAGTTCGCTCAGAATATAATTTATTGGCATTTTCCCTATCTTCCACTTCAAAGATCGATGAGGATTTTCGACTAAGTGTTTCTCTCTTCTCATCACTCGGAGATGTGGAGATGCGTTCATTTTGGTCCAATCCCTCGCAAGAAAATATCTCTAATTATTCACTGTCATCTAACTAATTGTTTTCACTCTCCTCTCGGCCGATTAGTTGATGATACTTAGTAAACTCTTCATAACTAATAATTTTGTGGTTTTACTATGCTATTTTATTTTACTAATGCTGGACAATTGGCTCACATGCCATGGTAATGTCCTCCATTTTGCATTGCTTCTTGATAGCCCTAGCAATCTGCTGTGTGTCATTGATCTGTCCAGTCTTTCTGAAAGTCAAATAAGCGAGCCCTGCTAAAATGATGAATTTGAGCAGAACCAATGTTTCTACATCCATCCTATTATTCTATTAATATACAGCTGAATAATTAAATCATTTGGCGACGTATCTCTTGGAGAGGGCGAGTAAATTTCCAAACTGCTGCTCGTTTATTATACCTTCCATCATGCCCACCTTCAAAAAATTGATGATTCTACCACTATCCGTAGGAGTGGTGGCCAGCACGTTGATCTGATCTTTACGCTCCAGCAGCATTTCGAAGGGAGTAATAAACTAGAGAGGCTCACCGTCAATTTGGAGGGGTATTATCTTGTTGTCAACTTTTGATTTTAGCTTAATTACCCTTCCTTGACCGATTTGAAAAGGTTCATCCATTCCCACCTGCACCTGTCCCATGTGAACCACATCAGTAAGACCAATGATTTCTATCACTCCATCACTAAAAGACTCATTAACAAAGCCTTTCTGCCCGCCGGCCTTCCATAATCCCGTAACACCTCCCCCCCAGTTGTTGATATTGAGGAATATGATATTTTCGTAGTCTTAAATATTGACCTCTTGACCATCGATATTGATTGTGAAATAATCTGCCAGTCGCATGCCAGTGTTGTTCTTGAATATGTCAATGGTGCCGATTTGAGTATAGATTAGCTTATTGCTGAACTGAGAGAAGAATAGTTGAGGGTACTTCTAGCGGAGGTCGTGAAAGTCCTTGCAGATCTTTGCATCGAGACCCATTCCCATGTAGTTATAGATTGTGAATTAACGCTCCTCCTATCCACTTATTATGGTTAATTTCCAACGATCCAGCAACTCGTTCTTACCAATTCTGAAGTATTCCATTAAAAGTTAACCAGGACTGCTTTCCTCGATAGAACCTCCCCATCCCAAAGATCGAGAGAGGTCATTTCCAGTACCTAAGGGAATAATAGCAGCCGGTGGGTTATTATCCTTCCAACGCGGAATCGTCTTAACATAGTTCATAACGCTGCAAACAGTTCCATCTCCTCCAGCAATAAGAAAGAACAAATTTGGCACCTCAGTAAAAAGTTTTAGTTCTATATGTAATCACAATTACTTTAGAGGCCCTCATCAAGAATTGATATGACTTGCAGGGGATTGAGAATGCGATAGAAAGCCTTGATAAAATTATTTCCAATTTGACCGCCTGATTTTTTATTAATGAGCACAACTACCACGTGCTTACTGGGATCACAGCTGATTGCTATCTTGTTGTCTTCACCTGAGTCGTTGTCTTCACTGCCTGATATTCTGTCCCTCATGGAATGTTGAATTCGTTTCAATGAGCGAAAAGCATTAGTGGTAAAATTTATACTACTACATTTGATTTAAGTCGGCTCAAGGATAAAATTTCGGAGTGGACCAAAATCGCATTCAATTCCCTCACCATTACAAAGACCATGTCTCATGCGATTGCACCATAGGCAGATGTAATTTTCTAGTCCGCTGCAGACCTGAGTACAGACAGAACAGTTTGTATTGGCTGTGTAGTTGCATTGCCTCCACTGATGATAGAAACGAGTGGCATTATTCTTGGCCACGATGTACTTGCAGTCAGGCTTGCGAAGTTTGGTAAACTTGCAGATGCGGTGGATGATAATACCACATTTTTTGCACTACAATACGTCTGAAAACCAGCCATTAGTCAATTTACCGCAAAGGTAGCAGAAATAAAATGATTTTTGCTAAGACCGCTACCATTTATGTTTGGAGGATTTGAACTCATTTCGCATGATCTTATCCTAAAGCGAGATCTTAGATAGTGTTTAAGGTTAGAGCACTAGCAAGCAAGCTATAACTGCTAAGAGTAATGCGATAACCACAGGAATGGTGAAAATCATAGTCTTTAGTTGTATATTATATACTATCGATTTGATTAAATCCATGAAAGGCTATCAATTTAAATTATATTAAGCACATGATAATTAATTCCGACATTTAACAATATTCAAACATAAATCTATGCGCATTCTCATCCGAGTTATAATATGATTGATTGGCAATGCTACTAATTAACAAGCTAAAAATTGTTTGAAGCAATGATCGTTCCTGTGATACTTAATCACGTATCATATTTTCGCATTATGATCAGTTGAAAATTATTTGGATCGTTTCGTTTCGCTTTGATATAATATAAAATGCGTTATGCAATTTTATAATTTAATATTTTTCTAAATGAATAGCGAAGCACTTTGGAAGAAGGAGCAATCCATCCTGTAGGAGGACGCCAGTAACATCTCCACTCTCAAGAAAGAAATCGTATTACTGTGTTAACCAAGAGTAAATAAACCTAAATCGACGCTTCAGTGCAACTCACAATTGGCTAAAAGATCGACTACCTCAAGCAAAATGCAACGGTACTAACCAATCGTCTCTAAAACGAGAAGCACAAAAACGTAGTACGTTATTAAAGCAGGCTGAGCTAGAAACTATCATCAAGTATATTCAGAGCAAAATGGAGAAAGAAAGAATGCAGGAGGCCACTCATCGAGACGATATCAACTACGATAGTTTAACTAGTCTAGAAAACAGGTATAAGAAACTGGAGTACGATCTCAGCCAAACAAACAGCAAAGTTAATCGGTTATCAGAGAATGTCTAGGAAAAACGTATAAAAATTAATCAGAATCGTATGGAGAGAGTGATCGATTCAGGCATTTTTCGAAACATTGAGAAAGAACTGATTGACTCTGAACTTAAATTTAAGAAATTACTGATTGAGAAGATCAAGTACGAGAGGGAATACGACAAATTGTTGAAATAATATAACGCATTTAAAGAAAAGGCTGAGAGTTATAATACAACTCAAAGAGACAATTTAAAGGCAAAGCCTTCAATAGGTGAAACTTTTAGTAATGTCAGTGGAACCACACAGAGTAATAACTTAGCCAAAAAGAAGTTCACTGAACTTGAGAACAGCAAATTAGTTGCAAATCGAAATGCTACTTTAAAAAACATTGAAGCTTAATACTAAATCGAAGAGTAGAAGCAAATCATTGCTGTTCGTAAACTTTTAAGTCAAACTGGTGCCTAAACGCCTGAATAATTGCTATATTACTTTGAGAATATTCAGAGCATCAACGATAAATATTTTAACGAGATGAACATCTACACTGACCAGGTATCAACCGTTATATTCAGAGTAATGAAATTTAAAAATACATAAGTGAAATCTAACTGGTGAAAAAAACAAAAAGATTAAATTTCTACCCGCCGAAGAAGGAATTAAATAAAAATGCAGTGCATTATTATAAATGCAAGGAGGTAAAAGATGAAGTCAACAAATATCAAGACTAAATTCAGAGATAGTTCGATTAGATTAATAGTTTAGTTGTACAGTTTGTTTTATGTAGAAATAAGATGATTTTAAAATATTCTTAAAGGAAGTGGGAATATAACCTCAAGACAGCAAATAATAGAATGGGTTGAACTTTAACTATGTCAAAGAAACATTGCAAATTATAGAAAATAATATGCAGGAGTATATTCATCACGCTAATAATGCAGTTGAAGACAAGGGCACAACGTCCAGGACTGCCGGACAAGAAAGACTGTAAGAATACATCAACAAGGTCCGTAAAATGGATTAGTGTGATAAGGTCATGAAAAAATAGGATTTCCAATAAGAATATCGCAAAATTATCAAAAATAACTCCCAAAAAAATTTGATAAATAAGGGAATGGTCAAAAGAAAATCTTTAGGTTTGATTAAGAAACGAGATTGATATCTTTAATCATAGCATTATTACACTTATAGTTTTTTAAAGAAAGTCAGAAATGTTTATTTCATCGTCAATAGTATTGAAAATGTATTTTGAAAGAATTTCTAAGAGCAGTGGATTGTGTCTTTCATATAAGAATAGATATTCGGATAATAATAGTTATATCAAATTGAAACATTAAAAAACAACCTCCATTGTTCTATAGGACATTCTTATGAAGTAAGCTTTTTCTAAGCCACGCAATTGGATTATCAATACATCCAAATTAATCTCATGAATATAAATTGTTAAAGTACAAAATTTTGCGATATAATTTTTAATGAATCCTATTAAAGCTGCTGCTATTTTGTAAGCTTCATTCACTCTATCAAACTGTGCGTTTTGCCTTCTCCTTTCAACTATCATTTCATTATATTGAATTCCTCAATATAATTCGATATAGATAATCTGATCATTTAATTGTTAAGATATTGTTGATCATTCACTTTAATAAAATGATTCAATTATTGATTTATTTTCTCAGGAATCCCAATACGTGGTTTCTTGAATGCTAAAATATACGCTAAGTTAATACAGGCAAACAAAAGACTTGCATTCATAAAAAAATGATCTATTTAACTTCTTTCAGATAAATAAATAGCCAACGAGGTTTAAATGTCTTTTTTCACAGAGGAAATTAACAATCAATTTTCTCAACTGATCGATTTGAAGGATTCGAGTTTGCGATATATTCGCATTTCATTACTTTGAGGAGATTATTTTTTGTGCCATAACGATGCATTTGATAACAGAAAATTTGCTTTTTCTTACTATCTCGAAAATCATTTGAGCTCAGAATTTTTAATTTTTTTATCAATGAAACGCTTGATAAAATTCTATTTTCATACAAAATTCTTAATAAATAGATGAAGCCAGCAAGTATAAATCTTTTAATCGTTAATCAAAGCTTTTTTTAGTAATAGTTTAAATTATATTTTCTTATTATGATGTTTTCAATTGATGAACTTTATAACGAATAAACATATCAATACTATTAAATTATCATTTCATCTCCTCTTGGCGTAATTCATTTATATTTGACCAATGTTTGTTGCTCACATAGTTTAGATATATTTGATAGGTTATAGAAATGGAGCCTGCCTTCATATTTCATAAATACAATAAATAGATTATAAGTTAAAGAAATGGGTCTGTAGTGTACTCGAACAACTGATCACAGCTCTCGTCACTCTCAGGACTCCTTCACATAAAGCATCCCAATTGAGATGCGGAGAAATAAAGAGGTTGTGACTTTCCAAATCAAAATAAACAATCTAAGAATCGTCAATTTTTCACAGGTACATCTCTATTTACGCCTAGAAATTTGAAAACATCAAGATTTATTACTCGTAGAGTCATTATATCCTAGTCCCTCACAGTGATTTCTCCCACCAATAAAACATATTCTCGGTAAATTTTGAATAATGTAGTCCAATGCCACTTACTAAGGTTCCTTTACAGCTCAAGTTGATCAAATTGCCGCATTGTATGTTATAATTATCATCTAAGACAAAGGAGGAAATCTAATAGATAGGCTCAAGATGAAGCTTCTCAGTCTTTCAAAGGGACCAATAAAACATAATCATTTGCTGAAATGCACCAAATCTAGAATCCACTTTGATTTTCACATTGATCAGCATGTTGAAGCTGACATTCTGCTTGATAATATTGAAGTTTAGTGGAAAAATCCTTAAGATCACTAAGAATATACATATTCTCTTTCTTTAATAGTACATGACATCTTATATAGTTGCCTAATTCTGGAAATTTACTGGAGGCTTCTAAAAAATATGAAAAGCATTAAAAAACTAAGGCTTTGACAATTAAAAGATTTTCCATTCGCAACACAGACCTACGTGAATCAATTTTACGATTCAGAATGATAAGTGCTTTGTGTGATGGAGATAGTGTTTAAATTTTTATTCCCTATTCCAAACTTCATCAGAATATGGGCTTCAAACTAGCCAATATATAAGATATGATGTTTGAAATTAGATAACTAAAATGGAAGCAGTCACTCATTATAAAAGGAGAAAACGTTGGAGAAGTCAAATTCAATTTAGTCTTTATGAAATCAAAACTTTATGCAGAACAGATTGATTGTGTGGTTTTTAGTGAAGATGGCATTGTTATCGCCACTCCACGTGATAAAAATTCAAATGATAAGGGATTAGATAGGATTATCATTTAAGATTTTGACAAAAAACTAAAGACTTTGAAAAATTATGGAACAGAGGAGTATGAGTTTTTGAAATTTATAGAAAACTTCTATACAAGCATCCTTGGAAAAGAGTTTAACTTGACTGATGACATGTTTAAAACTCAATAGCTCCTTCTGAACATCATGATTGAACTCAGCAAACTGTTGTAAGCTGACAAGTAAATGAGAAACGATTATATTTGGAACATTTTGAACTAGCTTTGCCGAAAGGAGATCTTAAATCTTAAATATTTTAGCAGTATTAAATGCTAGGAATCAAAAAAGATATTTTCGCTCAAATTCTATAAATTTGTGATCGAAGCAATAATTAAAATCATTGAATTTACTTCAAATGGTGTAACTCTGAAAGAGGTTCAAGCTATTCATAAATTTATTGGATTTGTCTACTTTAGATT
>Ga0302197_10003337_pt1 | contig 14586 bp, 9 predicted proteins | sample II_Bog_N2_1_FD_193526 | JGI IMG/M metagenome (GOLD analysis project Ga0302197, IMG submission 193526) | Peat permafrost microbial communities from Stordalen Mire near Abisko, Sweden - II_Bog_N2_1 | ecosystem: Environmental > Terrestrial > Soil > Wetlands > Peat | place: Sweden: Abisko, Stordalen...
TCAGCTACATAATCTATTATAATGAGGTACTTTTCAAAGTCAAAGATTTTAGGATCCTGATAAATATAATCATTAACATAGTGAGTCTTTTAACATACTATTAATTTAGAGAAACTTCCACCTGTAATTTTTGCATAATTGTTCAGTATCCTTTGAATTTTGGCGTATTCATAAATTTCTGTTTTCAAGTAATCTCTTTGCTCAACTTTGATGTTCTTTTTTTTCCCTACTGCATTATTAAAAAGAATGGCTTTTATCTTATTATAGCATCATAGCAGACATTATATTTGTTGATTATTAATTTTCAATTTTCCTATTATATTTCTATGTTTATTGCAGCAAACAGTTAAGAGATTGTAAATGTTTGAACTATGGATTATTTTAATGAACTAATTTAATGACAAAAAATCTATAAAACGATTATCAAATCTTTGAATAAGTTGAATTTAATCCTTAATTCTAAATAAAGCCCTTTATTTAATTCAAATGAGACAGAATGTTTCAGGAATATTTTACAGCCCACTTTTTAACAAGAAAAATCAATAAACTAATGAGCCAAGGGAAATTGCCATTTTAATAAATCAAATTATTTAATCATAGAACCATTTCGATATCTGAAACACCATTATACTTAGCCAGTTCTTAATGTAAAAAAGTAGAGAAGATCTTATATTCAGCAATGATCTCGTTCAGATATTTTTACAGATTTGCAAATGAATTTTCTGAGTTATTGATTTCTGCAGAGCTCAAATTGTTGGCATTTTTTGATTGTTTTAAAAAATGTTGAGTTTTTCGATGCATTTTGATATAAAGAATCTTCCATTATTAATAGTCACAATCTGCGCGTTTCCATTTCAAAATTGTTTCTTCCAATAATATTTAAAAGTCCTCCATGCTATTACGTATCCATTTTTGATTGTCCATTATTTTTTGTAAGTATATTTGCTCTGCCTTTGCGGTCCAACTAAAAAAGTAAAGTATTTCTTGAATTTGTTCATTTGTTAGTTATTTGGTGGGCAAGAATGTTTACAAAAACTATTTTTTTCCTGTTAGATAGTTCTTTGCATCGCTTGTAAACCGTTTCCCGTAATTATTTTATTGTAAATAGACAGACCATTGATTAAATTTAGATTTGAAAATATTAAAGTTCTAATTGTTGAAATCAGGAAGCAAATCCTATGGTAGGTAATTGATAGTCGAAAAATATAAGTTTGCTTTGAATTCATTAATTAAAAAAATAAAAATTACCTGTTATAATAAAACACACTGTCCGTTATGCCGGAATTTTTATTCATGGATAATTATAGCATCATAAAAATGCCCCTCTTCAACAGCTTTTAACATGCGCCCTGAATAATTTAAGCGATTTGGAAAATCTATTAAATAAGTGGCAAAACCTTAAGAATATTGTTCTCCAATATAGATATATTGGCTCATAACTGATGACATAACTTCTCTCAAGAATAAAATTTTAGTTTCATGAGTTAAACTCGTTTAATTTATAATCAAACACATATTTTTGTTTTTGCTGGCCAATTGTATACACTTAATGGCGATTTAAAATATATTATGGATCCTTTCCAGTGCTTCCTGGTAGTCTGTTGGAATTTTTGGCAAACTGTAACTGACTTCTCTATTAATGTACGTCAAAAATTATAATTTTGATTTAAAGCGGAATTATTTCATTGCCTTCTTCAATTGACTGACAATATTTAAATCAAGTCGATTTAACTTAAAAATTTATAAAAATAGAATAGCTTTCCTGTGAAGGCACCTATTCATCTAGCATCTACTTTTATAAGACTATCTTCGCTATTCTTTATTGCAATTTCATTCGATAAACAGCCATTGATACTTGCAACCCATCAAACTGCATGCTAGTGAATAGTTAGAAATTTAAGGAACCAAACACCGAGTTTCAACGAATTTGTTTGGCAATCGTAAAGTTTTATCATTTCAAATGACTGCGCTTGTTTGCAATATTGGGCAGGGCAACACCATTTTCGATACTTTTCTTACGAGATAAAGATTTTTGTTGTTGGTCACGCTCCACGCTACTCCTGCGTTCGTTGGGCATGGGAGGCTTGAAACTATGCCCTCTTCTTTTATTTTAAGGCGCCTCTTCTGCTTTCCTGGACTGTTCCTCGAGCTCCGATTCTTAGTCATCTAAGAGTAGCATCACTGGTCCGCTGCATATCCAACCACATACAACTCGGGGTGGTCGTATTTATACACGTTGAACGACATAATAATATTAATGATGAATAACATTAAGAATAAGATAGTTCCATTCAATTATTGGCATTGATACTTACAGAAGACTAAATCCAAAGCAGAGTAACAAACTCATTTAAATCATTTGTAAAGTCAGTTATTAAAATCACGATTTTTGAAATTTCCCCAAGATCAATCTTGGCTTATTGGCGTTTGCTTATCTTTGATAGACATTTACAAGTTCATTCTATTATAAAAGGATTATTAGGCATGGGGTGGGAACCAATTAAAAGTAAGATTGCTATCATACAGGGCTCAAGCCAAGCGAGAAAAGGAGGAAGCAGAAAAGCGTTAAAAGGCTCATAAAAAGAAGGAGGACAACGAAAACAAAAAATGGAAGGACTCATAAACTGATAAAAAGATGGAATCTCAGGTATGAGGTTACTAATGCAGCGATAAAAAGACGAGAGAAGGGAGAAGGAATTAGCCAGGAAAAGGGAACTGAAGTAGCTGGCAGAGCGGGAAGAGGCAGAGATGGAGAAAATCAGTAATTCTTTTATTAACTGAGACAAAAAGAAAGATAATTTTGCAGAGAAGAAACTCACCCAAGCCGAAATCTCTAAAAACGTGGAGGAAAACGAAAGACAGGCTGCGAAAGAGCAGAACAACCACCAAGCAGCATTTCGTTAATAGAATCCAAATCGCCAACTCGAGGGATATTAAATCGCTGAAACAGTTGAACAGGCTTTGGACATTCTCGACAACGCTGAAGAAAAGCATCCTGAAAAAAGATACAAAGCTGCCTTCGAAGCTTTTTCTGCTAAACGATAAATTTCCTTGAAAGTTTAATACCCCAAACTGAAGCGCTCTCAACGCCTATAAATGATGCGGAAATAAGTAATTGCATTTTAATAAAGTTTTAAAAATCTGAATAAAATCCTTTCAATAAACACTTGGTTGCCTACAATGATAAAACCCGAAAGTAAGCCAAGAAAGCAAAAAAAGAAGAGTAGAAGAAAGAAGAAGAGAAAGAGGAAAATCAAGGATAGCAGAAGATAGAGGCAGCTGAGGCTAATTGATAAATTTAAATTCAAGATAATTAAATCTCAAATGTAGTACAATTTAATACTTTTATATGAACATATAAGCTATCAGATATAATCAATACTCCCGCGGAGCAAACCGGGATTTACTCAACGAGGAGAAGTAAGGATGGTCTAGAGCTTATTCAGGAGTTATTCGTTCGGCTGGATCATATACAAGCATTTTCTGAAGAAGGTCAATACCCTATGGAGATAGTTTGGTGCACAAATTTTCGAGAGTATTCTCTGTCCATTTGGGGAAGGTCGGCTTGAAATCCTTGAGTTTAGCGACATCAGGCCAAGTCTTTTGATTTGGAGAGCCAAGAACTCTAAAGATACGAAAGATTTGATCAATTTCCGAATCTCCACAAAAGAGGCACTTCTTATGAGCAATTTAATAAAGAATACATCCGACAGACCACATGTCAACGGTAGGCAGATATTTGTCCATTCCCAGTAATATTTCTGGTGCACGATACCATAATGTAATGATTTCGTGAGTATACTCCCTCAGCGGATAGTTATAGACTCTAGCCAATCCAAAGTCAGCTAGTTTTATTGTGAGAGAGTCGCGATCAACCAAAATATTTTGAGGTTTAAGGTCGCGATGAACAATGCGATTTGCATGGCAATATTAAAGTGAGAGTAGAAGTTGATAGATGATTGTTTTGATCTGCTCCTCGCAAAGGGTTGTTCCCTCCATAAATCGCTTGAGATCACAGTCCACATATTAGAAAATCAAAAGCAGCTTGCTGTCCCCGGAAACGACCTCCCGTAGACCAATTACGTTTGGATGCGAGAGTGTTTTGAGTAGTGAAATTTCCCTCACAGCAGTTGAGGGTAGTCCTTCATCTTAATGATCGAGGCGGATCTTCTTTATAGCAACAATATCGTTAGTCAATTTGTCGCGAGCCTTATAGACAACTCCATAAGTTCCCTCTCCTATTTTGTTGATACGTTGATAACGTTCGACTTAGGTCGATGCTGAGCTATCTGCGAGCATTTATAACGGCTTTATAATAGTAATTTATATATTGAGATCAAAATTATAAATATGGCAACAAGATTAGGGCGACTTTGGCATTTCAATCAATGGTCAAAATAAAGATGTTTAAGATATATTCAGTGGCAAAACTAATGTTATTCCTTTGGAAGATTACTACAAAAAATAGCGTAGCTCCCTAAAAATAATTTTAATTAATTTTACAAGAGGCATGGCTTTTATATTGTGATGCATTTTGATAGCAATCAGTGTATAACAGAATCATTTTCCTCTTTTTTTGACCAAAGATTATTTTTTCGGCCAACTCCAATCAACTTCTAAACACATTCATCAAATGCTTACCATTTCTCTATTAATGAGTATCTCGACTCCTCACCCAGCTTAGGGATTTATTTCACACGCTCCTCATGAAAGGGTTGATAGCAATCGATGCATAACGCAAGAGTATGACCTTCGAGGCCAGTGCAAGTGGGACAATAGGTATAGATACGTTTAGTCTTACAGCGCCAGCATAAGTGGGCATTGTCAAGATTGAAAGGGAAGTGCCCTTTATTGTTATTGATGAGAGTGGTAACCCTTCTAAGTTTGTTATTAGCTTCCGAGAATAATTTTAAAATGGTTTCGCGGTAGGGTCTAACTTGTTGTTCAAATTCATGTTTGTTTGGGTCAATCACACTGCACAGCAAATTATAAGCTATCGCCATAGTTAGAACTTCATCTTGCGTGAAACATCGATCTTGTTCGCCGTGGTTAATTCTCCGTTAAAATTCTCTTTTCAAAAGCAAATATTTTTCAATGCATTTTTTCAGATCGACAAAAGTTTTCCCATAGCCAAACTCATATTTTTTATTCTTCTTCCCCGGCCTCACCAAATCCAAAACTTATTTTTATTCAAATTTCACGATTGTTTCCAAATCCTCGAAATTCTTTACCCACTTCAAAAATTATTCAGAGTTTTAGACATGCAAATTTTAAAATTTTTACTTTTCAAAGATGGCGACCATAAAAATAGAATAAAGCTGGCAAACTACTGATGTTTATGCCTTCAGTTCCTTCCAGTTTCTAAAATTGATTTTTTTGAAGACCATTCTGCCATTTAACTATAGTATCTGCAAGTCGAAGACTAGGGAATGTTTTTTTGTTGCTTCTGGTCTGTAGCTTAATATTATAAGATGAAAAAGAAAAGATTTGCCGGGTTTGGTGAAGATAGACAACTGTTGCATATTTGCACCCTTTTGGCTCATCAAAGATTTCTTGAATAGAAATTAAGCGGGGTTCGAATTGATTTTATTATCATTTTGTTCAACACTGCATCTCAATAAATTCTATAGAATAGTTGTCCAAATTTGCCATTTCTTCAGCTCTTTGCCACGGTTGTACTTTTTGCGGCAGCAGAAATAATTATTAATCTATTTTTTCCATGATTGCTGTAATTTATATTCTGCATTGATGCAGTTTTCTCCTTCGAAAGAACCTCCCTCACGATTCTAGCTACTGGGCGACTCCAGCAATTAGTTTGAGTCATCCTATTAGGGTTACAATTGTGAAGAAAGGCTTTGAGAATTGGGACTATGGCTATGCGTAATCATAATATTATTTCTGGAACAATCCAATGAGAATTGACGTATAAGGTGGCGTGATGAAAAGAGGCGAATTTATAAGAAAAGGTACTCTTGATATCTAACAGTTAACATTAGGAAAGTCATTGATGGTGATATAAAATTGTTCAGTCAATGGCGCAATCAAGTTCATTATGGATATCAGCATGCTTTCGTACACTTTTGGACTCACTATCAATTTTTCAATCCTATCTATTTTTCCAAACATTAACCATCACTTTGCATGGCTGGCCGACGATCCATGATGAGCATGAGCCACTCGGTCATATCTCGATGCATCCTATATTGATGCCATATGGCCAGCAGTATTCTGAATGAATGATTCAGCAGGCAGACTTCCTCGACCTCGTTCTCTTGAAGCTGTGGTTAGATTATTTATTATAGTGAAGATATCAGGTTTGATTGGAGTTAAAACATCTATCATGGCATTGCACATTATTCATAGATACATGATTTCTGTTATCTTATGATGCTCGGACCTTGCAGTAACCTTCCCATTTTTGAAGATGGCATTGGTGGCGCGATATCCACTGGCTGGAAGACATTTGTGGCTTTCTGAATTGATGGGTCGCCAATAGTTAGCATATAATCAACGACTGGATCACTATTTATGACTTAGTATTATAATAATCTATATACTTCAGCTTGGCTAAATTAAAATGAGACTGCTGCTATTCCATGCTTCTGCTATCTTTTTATCAGTAGTTATTGCTTCCAGTTCATAATTTATTTAATAAACTAATTATTTTTGATGATATATTATTGACAGAAAATAAAAACAACTCGCCAACAGTCTTTCTGACTATCTTCTTTTGAGAAATGCCTTCGAACGAAAAAATATTAAATAAAGGGAGGACGATGTCGTAAGATAAAACAAGTTTGATAATAAATGATTGCCTTCTTTATATTTTTTAAATGACAATACAAAAAATATGCTAACATTGGTTTTACATTCAGATAAATCGAGAAGATTTGAGAGAAGTCTTATTACTTTCAAAATTCATCATATTCTAAATTATATTAAATTATGTTTCACTTAAAAAGGCATAATCTCAAAACATATAACCTATTTCATTTATTTAGTGCTTAATTTTGATCAGTCAATTAATCATCTTTTTATGCTATTCGCAGAGTTAACTGCGCTAATAATACATTGGTTGAATTTAATGTCCGATAAAACGTGCGACCTTTTCTGCTTCCATTAATGCGGAGACAAATATGATAACCTCATCATGAAGAAGGATATGGAATTTGTAGAAAAACTATCCCTTAAAAAACTAGCAGTCACCAACAGTCGAGATATAGCTGACGACAAGAACAGAATCAAAAAGACTGCCTCTCACAGCAAGATGGAGAGATACAAAAGCTCAACGGATCGCTCAATCGATGAGTCCAATAACGAGCAGGAGCTGTATCTCTACAGAAAAAAGATGTAGATCGAAAAGGAAATAGAGGAGGTGAACAGTTCAATAAATCAGCTGAACGATAAATACAAGCTGAAGATCAAGATGCTAAAAGGCATCAAAGATGAGCTCGACAGCCTGCTTCGAAAGAACACGGAATGAGATTGTTGCCCAGTTTTTATTTATGCCAAATCACGTTACATGCCATTATTTATAATTACTAGAAGGCGAAGGGTGGCAATTTATTGAGGGGCTGCAATAAACGAGAGTTGTTGCATTTCAAGGGCTTATTATATTTACCCAACTGGTTTAATAATATCGATGAAAGCCGCTAACAACAGTTGCCTCAACAGATAGGAGCAGGTTAAAGTTGTTATTCGTCTTAAACCCGATACCACCGACTCGCACTTCGCCAAGTGCGTCTATCTTTCCGATAGAGATAACGAATTGGCCGTAGAGGCCGGCAACAAAAAAGAAATCTTCGTCTTCGATCATGTGGCGCACCAGAACTCCTCTCAGATGGATATTTATCGTATGATAGGCGAGGAGGCAGTACAGACTAGTCTAGAAGTAATATTCCTCTCACCTAGGGATACAACTGCTGCATCTTCGCATATGGACAGACTGGCGCAGGTAAAACATACTCAGTTATGGGTAGCCTTTCGGATCTTCATGAAGATCCCTACTGTGAGAGCAGGGGATTGCTGCCGCGTATCATTGAGGACGTTTTCAATTGGATAAAAACTCATTAATCTGATAAGCATACTGTAGTTTGTTCCTACATGGAGATATACAATGAGCAGATCTTCGATTTGGTATAGTCTCATCTATAAAGCTTTCGCCAGACAAACGCATACATCAGATACGCGAGGATTTTAAACGGGGAGTTTTTGTGGAAGGGCTCACTGAAAAACGAGTAACTTCATATGGACAGGGCATTGACATGCTAATGGAGGGTTAAAAAACAAGAAAAATGGCATCAACATCAATGAACACTGAAAGCTCACGTTCTCATGCCATTTTTACTATTGTAGTAGAGTCCGAGATAATGGGAGAAAGCATTTTGAAGCTACGAAAGTCAAAAATAAATATCGTCGATTTGGCCGGAAGCGAAAGAGTTAAGCACACTCATGTAGAAGGAGAAAGGCTGAGAGAAGGATGCAATATCAATCGATCCTTGCATGTTTTAGGCAATGTTATCAATTCACTGGTCGAATCTGCTAAAAAGAAGAAACATATACCCTTTCGAGATTCAAAGCTAACGTATTTTCTTAAGGATTCACTTGGAGGAAATTCAATCACGAAGCTATTAGCAAATATTCATTGCGGAAAGGAATACTTTGGAGACACACTTTCGACCTTAATGTTTGCTAAAAGAGCCAAAATTCTGAAGATGAAGGTGGAAATAAATGAAAATTTTCCATAGAATTTTGAATCCTTGAGAAAATAAGTAAAAAGATTGAGGTAGGAACTGGCACAAGCCCGATACTTTAAGGTGGATACTCAGCGCACTTAAAGGCCAAGCTTTTAGCAAGATTTATAGATAACCTTAGAAGGAATCACCAGCAATACTGACTGTGATTCTCCTAAAACAGAAATTTTACAAGCATTTGAGGAGAATTAGCTGCATTATAAATCACTAATAGATGTCTATGAGGAACACATGAAGACATGTGGAAATTTGAATGCTTTGGGGCCAAAGAAAAACATGAACATGGTGGCTGAATGGAAAAACCAGGAAAAGAAAAATTTAGCTCTTACAGGACTGGTGAAGCGATTTCCAGCCTTCACAAGGATATATAAGGAAAATATGCTTTTGAGGCAGGACAAGAATAAAATGTTGGAGCTATCCAACGACTCAGATGACAAAGAGAAGAAGAAAGAAAACGAATCAACGATTATAACTATGAAATAAAGTGAGTCAGACCTGATGAATTATAGCACAACTATCGATGAAGTGATCAAGCATTACGAATTGGTCATAAATGAGATGAGGATAAAGTTTGAAACATGCATCGATAATCTATAAAAAAGCTACGTTTAGTTATAGCATGATTGTCGAGAGAAAGATAAGAGATTGAAGGAATATATAAAAAAACAAAATCTGCCTCCTGATATTGAAGAGCTCAAGAACGAGAATGAATATTTACATTTAAATATTTTGAATCTTTAAAACGAAATAACAAAACTGCAGGACGATGAGGATAAAACCAAACAGGAACAAAAAGGGAACAAAAGGAGTGCCAGCAATACTTCTCATAAAAAGAATCAATAGACTGCATCAGAGAATAATGAATCAGATGATTTTATTTCTTACTGTTTGCAAAAATTAGCAGAGGTGAAGAGTGAAGCCATAAAAGAGGCAGACGTCGCAGAATCAGAGAGAAAATATCTGTAAAGCATTATCTAGCAGCTGCAAAGTCAAGTTAGTTAGTTGAAGATCAAAAATTCAAGATTGCAGATCAAATCTAGCCGTTATAAAAGCCAACGCACTAGTTTAGAGAAAAGTCATCAAAGAATATGTTCAGAGACGTGCATGAATTAATCGATTATTTAGCTGCTAAATCCGAAGCAGCTGTTCGAAAAATAATAGAATTTCAGTGAAGAGAGGGAAATCAATAGAATCACAACACGATATGAACTCGAGGTATTAGAAATACGCAATTAATTGACCTCAAAATAGCAGGAGTTATCTGATTTGAAATTGCATATAGATGACATCACCAGTTTTGACAAAAAGATAGAATAATAGTTTGGAAAGAGCGTGGCTCAAATTCTATAAGACTATAGAGATTTAATAAAAAAATAGATGAGCGCCACCAAAAATGGAAATGTCCCAAAGTTCAAGGAGCAAAATGCCACCAAAAGATCAGAAACCAAAAGAGATTAGATACAAAAAACAGATAAAAAGCCAGCTGACATGAAGAGCTTCAAAATGAAGGAGGTAAAGACAAAGAAATAGGAATCTATCTCACCAATGATAATGAGATCTAAAACCAGAGCTGTGCTTTGAGAAACCTTATTTTCTCAAGTGATGATTGGTTAGTAGTAATATCAAATCATTCCAATTATTCTTTCACAATAGTTTGGATATATAATAAGCACTTTGGGTTATATTTTATGAGCCTTGAGAAATAGTACGGCGACGTTTAAGTTAAGAAATTGCTATAAGAGGGGAAAAAAATTGTGATTCTCTTCCACGCTGTGTACGACATCACAGGATATTATGACAAACACCCAAAAGGAGGATTAAAGGTCATCGACAAATTCATTGGAAAAGATGGGACAGACGTATTCGCAAAGGTAGGACATCTGAGCAAAGAGAGTGTGGTAAAGAAGTTATCTACGTTCCGATTAGGCCGATATGTGCAATCAGCAAAATTATGATTTGATGTATGCAATATAAGCATGGCTAAAATATTTTACCATCGTGCTGAATATATAGATCGCAATGCTTGTGCTGTTGGAAATAATAATTCGGTATGTTTTAAAATCATTATTTAAAGTGCAGTCTTAATAAATATAGCTCCCTCTATATATTAGTTATAGAGCTATTGAAGTAGTTTATAAAAATCAAATTTAAGAGAAATTTCATAAACACTCGTTTGTTGATTATTTGTCAAACAATAAGGTCAGAGCAAGTTATTCTTGATCATCATTCAGCTCGTCAATCTTTGATTTGCCGATCGAAACGTGGCAATGTAGAAACACTCCTAATTTTTTAAGATGGAAAGACCTGAAAGCATGATGAACAAAGATACTTTGCGAAAATGTTTGATAATATCTGATAAATGATTCAGTTAAAAACTCGATTCTTGAGCATTTATTCGATAACACTATATTTATTCTTATTATCGCAAATAATATGATGATAGGTAAAAATATTTAATGTTCTTGACAAGTATCATTATTTTAGGACTAATTACCATAAATCAACAAATCAACCACATTTCTTGCACTTTCTTCGTTGAAGAAAATTAACGTCCTTTTGTTTGTTCCATTCTGAGATCAAATTGTCTATAGGTGTTAGAAATAATATTAATTTATCATTAGTGATGTATCTATAAACAAATATCTTTCCTGTAAAATCAGAAAAACTATTGCATCTATTAACCCAAAGACTTTCCTTCAATCATATTTTCAAAGAGTCACAACTTATGGCTGGCATGAACTCTCACTTGGAAATTAAGTTAGCTCACTTACTCGAACTGGACCTCTTGAAAGGTTAAACCAAACAGAATGCCCTCTCTTTAATTGAGAAGATAAACTTTTTGCACTATGAAAAGGTATTTTTAAATGGTAGAGAGGAAGAAATAGTCAGGTTGCAGTACTAAAACAATAAACGAATTATCCTAGTGACGGGAATCTATAAACAGCAAATATCCAAGCTTGTTGATAAGTTCAGCGAGAACTATATCAAATATTAAAATCAATTTGGATTTTAACTTCCCATTGCCAGTGTCAGTAGCTATAACGGTTTTTGGGTCACCATTCAAACTATTCATGAATAAATTGCCCAACAACTAACTGTTTTTTTGAGAGGAAGGAAAAAAACAATGGAATCGGGCTATGAATCAAGCACCTTCAAAATAGAGAACCGGAGAATTAGAATTATCCTTTTAAGTGAAGATTTATTCTCTCTTTTCGTGGATTCTATGACATAACTGAAGTAATTTTCTTTTGAAGTAGAGCTGAATAGTTTATCAAATCGATCAATAGTGATGGAAATGGGCGGAGGGGGAGATAAAAAACGAGTTAGGGTTTGAAAAGCGAAAGAAAATGTATTAGCTATCGAGCTATGCCAGTTGCAAGAAATCCTAATTATGCAACTACGTACAATTAAACAAATCAACAACATAATTCCTTAATATTCTACCAAGGTAACTTTATGCTTAGTAATTACGTCAACAAGACCAGTACTTCCAATAAACGATTCATAGTAAAGACGGAAAAAGCAATTCAAACTGATTTTTGGGAAGAAAAGTAGCAGGACCGAATATCGGAGCTTTCCAACTCAAAAAATGGAGAATCAGTCCACACAAGATAGGAAACAGAAAAGGAATAGTCGAAAATGAGAGAAGAATACTTGTCAGAGCAAGAGACTTCTCTTCTAATGCTAAAGTGCGAAACTGATCGAAAGGAAGACTGTAATTTTTCAGTCAATTAGAGCCAATAATGCGATCAACTCAGTCAATCCTCAAGTAGTTCGGCCTCCCCTCCTTAAGCACAGCATGCTACTACTGGGTAGCAAAGCTCTTGTAGAAAACTTGGCTGTTAAACTATACTATGAATAAAAGTTTGCCTTTGCCTTTATAAATTGATAGCTTTATTAAATAACAGAATCAATGCCTTTAGCATGCATACCATATCTCAGAATGAGTTTTTTAATTGTTTGCCAATCTTAAATAAGAAATGATAATGAATAAACTTATCATCTGAAAAGCTTCAAATCACTTGGGATTAAACGGGAATCTTTGCGATGCTCGCGACTGCCTGATCAATAACGCTTACTTTTCTCGGTTCAGTAAATCTTTGAGAAATTTCAGCATGCTAGTGCCTGCGGTATCCCCCAAGAGCAACGTTAACGGCAGTAACTCCAACAGTCACTCCCAAGACTATTCCTATGAGTTGTCCAAAACTCTTTTTCCACCCCATTTAATTATTATAATACTACCTTATAAACAAATATATCAAGCTCTAGCCGATCCCTCCTAAAAATTATTTTGTGTGTGAGCTCCTGCAAACTCTGAATTTAATTTGCTCATTTTGCTCGACATATCTTATTATTTTAGTGGAGCTGATGACGTCGTGTTATAATTAATCTCAAATGAGTTAGGGAGAAAAGGTACTTCGAGTATATGCTGATGGCGTTTTCGATTCCTTCCATATTGGTCATTCCAACATGTTCAAGCAGTGTAGGTTGGCATTTCCCGATCAAAAGATTTGGTTGATTGCAGGTGTCTGCGATCAAAAGGATATCGAAGAACATAAAGGTATCATTCATCACATGTAGGACCCACGATTAGTAGCGAGGAAGAGCGAATTCAAATGGTTGCACAAAATAAATATGTGGACTAAGTATATCCTCATGCCCCTTGGATACTAACAGAGCAATTCCTCATTAAGAACAACATTGACTTTGTCTGTCACGATGACATTCCTTACGAAACTGCAGGAATAGATGATGCCTATGCTGTCTGTAAAAGGATGGGTAAATTTAAAGCCACGGAGCGCACAAAAGGTATTTCAACGACTGACGTGGTGGCAAAGATTCTCAAAAACAAGGAGATGTACTATGTCCGGAATTTGAGACGAGGAGTTTCAAGGCAGAAATTGGGAATGTCAATCTTCAGGTACGTGAAACTGAGGTTCCAAATGTATGTATGCCCACACCATTTTGACCATGCCAAAAGTGATTGAGAGATTTATACAAAAGAGGAAATTTCAATTTTTTTTAAAATAATTAACATTTAACATCAAATCTTATTCAATACAATACTTTAAATTTGTTTCCCTCTGACATATTAAAAAAATCAAAGTTTTTATCTAATCAGCAAATTTCTCAGCAACCGAAACTCCTCGGAAGCTCTCAACTTTTGATTTCTAAACTCGTCATACTTTTATTTTTGCTTTGTAATAAATTTTCTGTTTGTACTTCCCTTTTTCTTTGAAGTCTTTTTCTGTATTTATTGAGTCTAACCAGACACTTCATGCTTGCCCTTTTAAATATTGTTTTCATTGATATCAATACTTAGAATCATTTGGCTTAGCATTTTCTCCTTTTTGGTTGTTGTGAGCTTATCGAGTTTATCGTTGGGCAGAAGAGAACAATAGGTTCGTGAGTTTTATGTTCGACATTTACTCATGTTTATCAAATTTCGCTTGATTTTTATAGCGGCGGCCCCTATTTTTTCATGAGATTCCTGACTTTAGTTTGGCAATGCGATTTTGTTAATAATACTTTTGCTTAAATGAGTATACGGCTTGCTTTTATGCCTCTTTGACTCACCTCTACAAATATCCTCTATTTTTGGACAGAGCAAACTAATTAAACATTTTGGCCTAACTTTTTAGCCCTTATCAAGATTTCTTTCCAAGGAAAAGCTCATCAATCTTTGAAAGTTACTCCTCATAATGTAGTGAGTTGGAGTATTTGGGTACCTGATTTTAGCATAAAGTCTGCAATGCTTGATGTTATTGCTGAATAATTCAGCTGACTCCTCAGTACTTAATTTGTGGTAGTTATTGTTCCAAGTGGATAGTGA
>Ga0302197_10003352_pt1 | contig 14554 bp, 10 predicted proteins | sample II_Bog_N2_1_FD_193526 | JGI IMG/M metagenome (GOLD analysis project Ga0302197, IMG submission 193526) | Peat permafrost microbial communities from Stordalen Mire near Abisko, Sweden - II_Bog_N2_1 | ecosystem: Environmental > Terrestrial > Soil > Wetlands > Peat | place: Sweden: Abisko...
CCCCAACCCCAAACATCTATTATCGGATCAAAATGATCTAAAAGTTTGATAGTAAATATATTGTAAATTGGATTATTGTTAGTTTTAGTTGTTAATTTTGTTTATCTTAGCTCATGAAATAAATTCATTCATAATATTATTGAAATCTTAATCAAGATTACTATGAATACAACTTTGAGAGGAAATTAATAAATTAGAACTCTTAGGAAAATTCTGATCGAGAAAATAGCTTCGTCAACACTCGTTCCTTATTGATTTTGGCAAAAAAAAGAAGTTTATGATTAATCGATGAAAAATAAAATCAGACAAATGTCTAGACAGATAATCGATATTTGAGTAATCTATGAGTATAAATCAATGCAAACGATTCAATAATAATAATAATGGTGAAGAATCACTAAAATATAAAGCATCTTGTCGATCATCAATGATAGCAAAATGCAATATTTTATAAGTAATCTCGCATATAAAGGCTTCTTCATCCATTTGAATCATAAATAACGTAGGCAAAAGAGATTTGCTAAATAATATTTGATATACCAGCCATGCATAAAAAAGTATTGAAGCATCATTTTTTTGATATTTAAGAAAGGCAAGACAGAAGAGATGCAAAATTAAAAGTCAAGAAAAGATAAGCTAATAATAACGCTCTCTTATTAGAAAAAGAGTCAGTGATATATGTCTGATATTATTTGATGATTATAAAACAAAGAAATCAGAGCAGGATAGATCACATTTCGTATTCGTTAACGCCCTTATCTGTTTCTTCTGTTTCCTTCTCGTCGGTGTCGGTGCTATAGATTTTAATGAAAATCATCACAACAATCACTAAATAAAATTAAATGTACGTAGAATTACTAGAGGAATTGTAATACCTAGGATTAGACCCAAGTTAGCTCCCGATCCACTTCCACCGTTTGTAGTAGTAGTTTGTCCGTTCATCGTGGTTGAAGTTGTATACATTGTGAAGTCCGAAAGTCCGATTTTGTTTAAATTATTCGAAAAGTTTTAGTGGAAAGTTGTTCCATCAACCCCTGGGCCTCCTGTTAGAGCATATTCCACCTTTATGGAACCGCTTGACATAGCAATTATGATAATATTTTAGAATTGACTGGCGGAGATGCCTGCAATGGTGAGGAGAGAAGACATAATTTGTCCTGCATTGGCAACTGCGTATGCCAAGTTATTGGTATCTGACTGACTATATGTAAACCAGGGAGTGCCTGGACCGGGACCAAGGGTTATTGTTCCAGATATATATTATTCATAGATGCAGAGAGTTCCAATTCTGATATAGCTTGAAGCGCAGGTTAGGCAAGTTGGTGAATTGCAAGTGGCGCAACTGGCAGGACATGTAAGAATGTTACCCGTAGAAAAGCCGTAAGCATCAAATGCAATGTAATAGCCTACATCAGCGCTTAAGCATGTTGAGTCAGAGGAGCATTTTAAGCATCCGTCCATTGATGAACTGCATGTATAGCAAGTTGTATCCGAGCTGCTGAAGTAGTATCCAGTAGCGCAGGTGAGACACTGGGAAGTATTGCTGGGGTTGCAGAAATTGCAAGTGACAGAACTAGTTTTGCAAGCAAGACACTTGCCACTTTTAAGGTAAGTGTAGATGGGGCAGCTCTTACATTTTGAAGTTGCGTTGCAAATGATGTTTTGTGTGCAGCTTTTAGTGATGTTATCATATGTGTAGCTTGGGTAGCACGAAGTGCAGTTATTGCCAACTTGAGTGTAGCAGGGGTAATCCAGAAGAGCGTAGCAACTTCCATAACTGAGAACAGGGAGATTCAGTGGACAAGAAGCGCACACTGTGGCTGTGAGACAAGATTGACAGTTAGAAGGGCAGGGCTGACACTGACTCGAGTTGTCCACGTAGTCTACAATTGAGCATTGAATGCACTTTGAAGGGTCTGCAGGGTTGCAGGTATTACATCCATTAAAGCAGGCAGTGCAGTTATGAGTATTTACTATAACCACATAACCGTCGTTGCATTGACCGTTATCACAGTTTCCGGCACCAGCATTTCCGCAAGTAATGCAGTTTGGATCACAAGCTTGGCAAACACCACCGAATGGAGAGTACCCAGGAATGCAATCAGTGGAATAAGCTGAGTTAGTAGGTGAGCATGCAGTAGCATACTGGTCGACGCAGCCGAGGCAGAAAGACCCAGTCAAGATGCTTGCTCCCTCACAGCTCGTGCAGATGTTGTTGTTGCTGATAGCACAAGTTAGACAGTTTGAGTTACATTTTATAATATCTCCCGCAGTATCAAAAGAATAACCCGGAGAAGGAGTTCTGCAATAGATTGCTCCCCCAGAAGAAATACCACAATTAGAACAGCCGGCCGGGCATATTTCAATAGTACCATTTGCTAAGGTGATTGTGACACCTACATTACAGCCACAAGCCCAAACGCAAGTGTTTCCTGAGAGAGTGTAGTCTGAAGCACATTGAATGCATTTTGTACTTGAGGTGCATGTAATACAGTGGAGTGGACATGATGCGCATTTCCCTGCACTCACATAGTACCCAGCAAGGCAGGTTGTGCAGCCCGCACCGGTACAGGCAGAACAGTGAGTGAATGGACAGTATGTGCACTGATTATTAACTAAATAAGTGTTAATAGGGCAAGTACATATTTGATTGATAGGGTCATAGTATTGAGTGCTTAAGCATTGTATCAAACTGCATGTCGTACCATCACTCGATTTTTGATATGAATTGGAGCAAGTAGCACATATTTAACTGCTGGAGTTAACACAAAGTAAGCAGTTGGCTACATTGCAAGGGTTAGAAGGCTCACACAAAACAGCTCCGATTTAATTGGTATATAAGACATAGGTACCATTGCATTGGGTACATTTTGCAGGAGAATCACAAAGTAGGCAATTGTCTAAAGTGGAACTACATAATGAGCAAGATCCATCACCAGTTACGTAGTACATATCCCAGCATGCCAAGCAAGTCAATGCATTGTTGCTCGTCAAAGTGCATAAATAGCAACTGCTGATTGTTAAACTGCAGAGTTGGCAGGTTTGGGTTCCATTCACAGTACTAATATAGAAGCCAGGTGAACAAACAAGGAGGCAGGAAGAGCAGTCGGGACTCAACTGATAATTAGTGTTACAAGCAGAGCAACTATGAGAACTGTTGCAGCTAATGCAGTTTGGTATACCGCAATTGTAGTCGCAAGTTCCACTTGAAGTGAGGGTATAATTAACATCGCAATACTGACAGAGCCCGTCAGTAAGGCAAATATAGCAATCAGGTATGGTGCAGACAGAGTTACATTGATTGGTGGTTGTGTTGAGTAAATATCCTGCAGCGCAAGCGGAACAGGTTGTGTTAGAAATACAGGTAACACAATTTGAAACTATAGTTAGGCAGTTATAAGTGCAGCTGGTACCGTTGCCGTTAATTGTGGTGATGGAACTGCAATTACCACATGTTGATGTGGAGGCACAGGCTATACATTGGTCAATGGAGCAGATGTATGGGTAGCAGGTGGTGCCCACTAAATAATAATCTGGGGGGCAAGAAGTGCAATTGGTTAAACTTGAGGTAGTGGTGCAGTTCCCTGTATTAATCGGATTGCAAGCTGTATTTAATGGGGTACTGACTTGGTACCCTGTTTGACAAGTGTTGCAAGTTGTTGAAGAAGTACAATCAACACAGTATGGTACTAAGCAAAGAATCACACAATAGCCTGTAGTTGAAGAAAATTGATATCCAGGAAGACACATGCTGCAACTGTTTGGGGTAGGACATGTTGAGCAATAGGGATCATTGCAGGGCAATTGGCAAGCCATCATGTTGCCAGAGAGAATATAGCCCCCAGAGCACACTCCACATATTGTAGGAGTCAAACAAATCAAACAATTAGTAACAGTACAGCTCGAAGGTGAGCAAAGTGTTCCATTCAGAGTCACTTGAAACCCAGTTTTACAGACGTAGCAGGTAGAAGCTGTGGCACATGTTAGGCAATATTCTATATTACATGGCGTGGGGATACAGTCTGTTGAGTCTATAGGATTAATATAGTAATTAACGATGCACAAAGTACATGAACTAGAGTTAGTAATGTTACTAAAGCTACAATATAGGCAGTTAGGATCTATCAGAGAGCATGGGATACATCCTAATACTGGTACATATTAGTAATCCGCACAGAGATAGGTGCAGTTATTTTGGGGAAGGGACGAGCAGGGGATGCAACCACTGTAGTTGGCTGAGCTGTAGTAGGTGTAGCCAGTGAGGCAGGTAGTGCAGTCGCAGACTGAGCAATAGCCATTTCCCCAATAGCAGCTTGCAGCTAAACAGGAGCTCTAAGTATTATATTGGCAAGTTATAGAGGAGGCAAGAACAAAAATAAATAGGAAGATTACTTGTTTAATCATTGAGAACTGTGTTTTTCTTTGGTTAATCCTATCTTGTAATTATATAGCACTAACAAAAATTTGAATATCAACCAATAATCGAGCGGCAAAGCCCTTATAAATGATCCAGCCGTTGTTATATGCCATATTCTAATATAAAAAGTCCACTTTCTCCTCTCTATTTTGTCTTATTTGAATTATTTGGAAAACAATAGGTATTACAGTTAAATTGCAATTTTAAAATTCTCATTGCCATTGTAAGGCTTTGACTCTGAAATCAATTCTCAAAGCAGAGTTGACATTGTTAATAAAAAAACTTTGACTTTAAGAAAAACATTTATTCATAAAAAATGAAGTCTTCTCCAACGAATGCAAAATTTAATTTATACAGTCATTATATACAGTCAACAGTAATGAAAAATTTAAGAAAATTAGAGTTATATCAATCTCACTGCGATAATATGCTTTAGTAAAATTTTATATAATTTTAGTGATTGGGTTTTGTGATGAATAAATATAAAACTGTGATTTTATTGATGTTTAAATCAGCTGATATTGACCAAGCAAAACATCGATTAAACTCATAATCAAACAAAAAGAGATGCTTGTTGTTTATCATAAAGTCGATCTCGTATCCTTTCCTGATTGTAGCCTTTGTATATTAATCAAACATTAATTTCCACCAAGAGTCTATCATTCAATTATTTCTTGCAAATATCTATCCTAAATTACCTTTTTTCATATTATTTTTTGTCAGCAAAAGGGATATAGCCTTAATCAATATTATCAAGATATTAATTTTCGGTAAAAACTATAAACTATTTAGTTATTGGATCTAACTTAAATCATAATATAAGATTATGGGAAATAGTCAACTCGACTATGAACTATATAGCCTTATGCAAACCTTCCTTGAAGCAGCGATATTCTTGTATGAAATATACACTCCACATTTCAAAATCGCAGCCTTACTTTTGTTGGCTTATCTCTCATTTAAGGCAGGCAGAACCACAGTGGCTGATCCCATTGAACAAAAAGTACATAAAATACAAAATATACTATAAAATAGATCGCAATACACCATAGTACTTCCTAAAAAAATAAAAACCATTAGCATAGCTAAGAAAACCATTCTTGGATTACTTATTGCGGGCATTATCGTGGTCTTAACACTTCAATTTATCCATCACGAGATAGTCAGCAAAGTGAGCTTAGAGGATGTGCTGTTGGGATCAGGTACTCTTTTCAGTTTGGTTATCTTTCTATGGTTGTATGAGGCTATTTTAAAATTTAAGCTGGCCAAGGGTAGCTTCAATGATCACCACATAAATCAAAAAATGCAATAAATTGCTAATATGCTTGGTGTCAAGGCTGAAGGTTTACTTAAGTTATTTTTAAATAAAAATTAAATGATGAAAAGCCAACGTCGACCAACAGGCGGATGTTTTAAAGAAAAATGTCAAGAGTATAGAAAATTATTGAAGGAAAAATAAGAAGGAATTTCAACTGTTGTTGATGAAACACTCACATTTTAGTGGTGTTCAGTATGCAAAAAACGCATCATCTTTGATGAATATCTCAGTTTTCAGGTCAACGCATACAGCAAATAAGATTTGGATTAGGGGGAAGACGTAAAAGAAAGGAATGCATACTTAATGAATGAAGTTGACCGTATGACAAAGTGGGTTAAGAATATAGGTCCATGCAATTGTTCCAGAAGATATTGGAGCGAATCCACCCGTGGAATTGTGCAGTTCAAGAAAAGAGAAAAATAAATTGATTCAAGACTTGCCATGTTCTAGGCGAAACTGCCAAAAAATGATACAGCTTACAGAATGAGTGAGTGAATATATTAAATTTTACACTAATATTTCATGATGAGTAAATTCTTCAAACCAATCAATTTATGAATAATGAAACCTAAGGTTTTTGATAAAAGTAGATAAAGTTATGTAAAAATGCCAAAAGTTAAGTCAATACTCATAAAAGTGGAAACAAATGTTTAAAAATGGCTGATTTTGTTTCGCCATTCATTAAACCTAATAATTCTGATTGCCTTGATGATTAATATTTATTCTGAATTAAATAATGATGTTGTTTAATGTTGGTTAATTCGATTGGTCTTAATTGATATTTGAATTGAATGAAAAAACTTTAAAATCCCACCACTTTCTTCTTCAAGCAGGCAGAAAATCCTCCTGACTTGTATAGAAAGGAGATCGAAGAGTTTGCCAATAAATTGCTCGATAAGGATAATTGTCCTTTATGCAAATTGGAATACAATACAAACGATCGAATCCCTCGCATAATGATTCATTGCGGACATTCCTTTTGTACTCCTTGCCTCATGAAATTTTATATGTATCCTCTTTTTAATGTAGGAATCGCAGAGTCAGATGCCCAATGTGTCTCAAACTTGTCAAGCAGTTGGATAATATCGACCGCCTCCCTATCAATCATACAATTTTCACTCATTCTGTCAAGAAGTAGCGGGCAGCAACATAAAAACAGGGGAAATAATATCCAATCAAAGACGCGTCTGTATTTTTGTTTGGAGAATTTGAAAGGGTTCAAAAATAGGCACACATGCAATAAAATCCTCAAAAAATTGATCCTGATTCTGGATTACCATTCTGTGTTTTTCATAACGATAGAGTAGAGCATTTTTACTGCGAAACACATAAAGTAAACCCTAATAAACATAGACTTCTGGATGCAGAGTGTGCATTGAAATCGGTCACTCCAAGCCAGATTGCAGTGTGCTCGATTTATACAATGTACCAGACCCTCAAAAATATTTGAATCCTCTCGAAGCAAGAGTATAAGATGCAGATATTTCCTAACCATTGGTGGACTACTACAAAACAGGCAAAAACAAGGTGGACAAGATATTTGATCTGGCAAATGATGACGATGATGATGATCTAGTGGACGATAGTGACGATTAAGATGCCCGAAACAGTATTTGATTAGTTTGCATTTAAGCGATGTGATAAGTTATAGCCACATATGTTCAATCATCAGTTATTATTTGAATTTAGATGTCCACATTCAAAAAAGAAAAGGCACCCCTCAAGCCCACCCGCAAAGCTAGAAACGAACTTACTGAGGAACAGAAACAAGAGATCAAGGAAGCCTTTGATCTATTTGATACTGATGGAGTGGGTATTCATTTTTTTAGTTAGGATATATTGACGCCAAGGAACTTAAGGTTGCTATGAGGGCCCTTGGATTTGAACCAAAAAAGGAGTAAGTTAAAAAAATGATCGCAGAGGTTGACCGATAAGGTAAAGGAGTCATTGAATTTGGAGATTTTATGTAATTGATGACTGGAAAAATTGCTGAAAGGGATCCCCGATAAGAAATCCTCAAAGCTTTTAGGCTGTTCGACGATGATACGACAGGAAAAATTTCTTTAAAAAATTTAAAGCGAGTAGCTCGGGAGTTGGGAGAAACAATGACTGACGAATAGCTACAATAAATGATAGATGAAGCAGATCGAGATGGAGATGGCGAAATCAATGAATAGGAGTTCATTAGAATTATGAAAAAGACAAACCTCTTTTGATAGATTGCTTGCCTTAAAAAATATTAAATATCATCGATGCTCATAATTATGGAAATTTTGAACCCTTGATTTAGTCCTTTTTAATCGATCTATCTGAGAGAGAAGACTGCAATTGTAGTTATGCAGAGCTTCGTTTTAAAATTTAAGCTTTGATGCTTTATGGGCTGGAGCTTCATTATTGAATGGAATATTCTCAATTTATTTGAATTCATCGGTACCATGCAATTTTTGAGAAACTATCTGCACATTTACTGTGCTTGCGAATCTAAGATAATTTTTATTTTTCTTGTATTCTGATGAAAATAAAGTTTAACAAACTGATTCTTTGCTTTTTTCCGAATCCTCTATTTTTTAATTTCTGCTTGACGTGAAGAAAGTGGAGGCTAGAGTTGATACCTTCTTGAGTGGTTCTTCTCTTTCAAGGCGATTTTTTAGTTGATTTATAGCTTTAGCTTGTTCCCCTAGTATTTAATTAAATTGCTCTTATTTTTATAAAATTGACCTTTCCAAGCGAAGCAGTTCCATGGATAGCCTTTGAATATATTTATTCTTAGTTTGGCAGTTTTTGCATTTATGAGAACTTAAGGATAAGGGTAATTGCATTGACTTCTAAAATGAAAATTCTTCATAAATATGCGAGCGAATATTAGATAAATTAAGAACTGTTTCCTAGCAATTAATTTGCGATGATGAAGGATGGGGACGATGAGAATAATTTATAGCCGAGCCTTAATTCTGTTGGCAAAGAATGTTCATCTATATTATTAGTTGGAACTAATCGTTATTTTTTACTATTATAGCAAATGAATTTCTCACACCTAACACAAATTGAGTTTTTTTTGTAATGCTAACAATTATTACAATTACGATCAAATTTAATCAAATCATTATTATTTCGCTTCTATATGTCTTTAATTTGAAGTTTATAAAAGCAATGTTTACCTCTTATCGTTATAGCCATCATTTCGTTCAATTTACGTTTTCCATTAATAATTTAAATCAATTAGACTTAAATTCATATATTAAACCAAATATATATTTTTTAAATCATAACTTTCACTAGCTATTGCGTTTTTGAAGTTTTGAGATGATTAAAGAGTTAATACATTTCATTATTTTTTCTCAGATGCGATTAGCCATAATAACTGTTCTGATTCCATAAAAACGCCATCAATAATTTAAATTTAAATGCGACAGCTAAATTACAATCAATTAAAGAAGTTTCAATTTCTTGGCAATAAACATAATTAGGCAGAATAGTAAATTGTTCAATAAGGCATCATGGTCTACCATAAAAGATAAATTAAACTGAACAAGCCTACTCGAAAAAATCATAACCGAAATTTAATCGAATAATTGAATTAAAATATTTACTTTATCGATTTTATACATTTTTAATACCATGAAGACATTACCTTAAGGGTTTAGTTAAGTCACAATCACCAAGAAATCTTCCATCATCAAGTCTAAGTGGAAAAAAATATTTCTCAGCAGAATAAATGGTAGAAGACTAAATTTTATTAAAGATGGGGAACAATTCATATATAGAAGCAGTTAAGTATAGGCATAAAAATCAGGTGGCTTACTGCCACAGTATAGAAGCAGATAAATATTAAATTTTGAATAATCACCAAATACAAACGCTAATGTTAATTTGTTTGACTTTTCTTTTGTTGACGACTGAAGGAAGATAATAACCGTTACTTTGTATCAAATTCTATTTCATTGATATATTCAATTGGCAAAACTGAAAATATTTTTGAAAGGAACATATTTACTTAAAAAAATATGAAAAAAGCGTCCAAAGTCTTCGAACCGAAATTAAATAATAAAATTAAAAATAAAGTTTCTTGTTTCTCGAATATTTGAAGTTTCTAGTCCCATTGAAATTTTAATGATATAGATTCCTATTTCAAATTCATCTCGATCATTTAATATTTAAAACTTGCTTTCGATTCCAATTTAAGAAGGTAAGTAATAATGAATCAAAGGTACCATTGACTGTATGTTCTAATTTATGACATTCCATCATATTTTTATATTAATTTATGATAATCAAGGATAATTTAATCTTGCCAAACTGCTATGGCTTATTTTGTATTTGACTGGAGTATGCTGAAGACAAATGATAGGTTCATTTAATTATTATGAATTGAATATTGAGTTTATTTGCTCGATAAGTGACAAATATGTTTTTATTGTTTAGCTATTTATCAATAGTTTTATTTTGTATTTATTGATCTTCTTCGTAGTATTTTTGTTAAAATTAAGATGCCAATGTACACTTTTATTGAAAGAATCCTTCAAATGACAGCAAAAGTATTAGCTTTACTTCCTATTTTTATTTCAATGCCAATTAAGATTTTCTTAATGCCTATTATGATGAATAATAATTACGATTACTCGACAGCTGAAGAAAATAAACTAAATATTCAAGTCATAAAACCTTTATTTCGCTATTAATGTTTATTTCAGCCACAAAGATTGCAGAAAAAATCATTTTACTTTGATTTTTCAAATTTTTGCAATGAAAAAAATTAAAATCAAATATATCCTAATTTGCTAATATTTTTTGATCTCCATCAAACAAGCTATTCGTTACGATTTAATCAGGAGAATTGCATGGGTTTTTTATATATTTTTTAAGGAAAATAGATGAAACTGGCTCTGAAAGTTGTATCTTGGTAGCTTAGTTATTATACAACAAAGCAATCAAAATATATTATTGTGGACTTTTGGCAGTTTGATAACTGAAGTTTGTTGGGGATGATTAATGCAATATTTTAGATATTTGTTACAAAATGAGGGGTTTTAATTCTTTAGACTATTTATCAGTTCTCGAAAATTACTTAAGTAGTTTTATATGGTAGTATAATTTTCTTAAACCGAGTTCAAAACATAAAAAACATAAAGGAAGTCCTCATTCGAAGGAAACAATCTTCAAATTAAAGTTTTTAGTGATTGTATTTATTTGAACTAGCAAATATATCGGATTATATAATTTAATAATTCATTGCAATAATCCATGCAAAATCTATTACTGCGCCCTTCAAAGTATTCAGAACCGATCAACTCAGATTTTAAAATGCATTATGTAGGTCAAAAGGATAAGCATAGTGTTTTTAAAAAAGTCATTGAGAAGAAATAATCCTTCGACTTAAATAATTCAAAAAGTTTTGAACTTTAAGAATTGAAAAGCCAAAAATAAAGTTCGAAGGTTTCACACAAGATAAACAGTGATTTTTTCAACTTTCCAGAGGAAATTTCTAGCTTTGAGGAATTTTCTGAAGTTGATTTTGACAACATGTGTTCTCAACTACAAATGTCCCCCACTCTTGACAAAGATCCTTCCTTTTGAACTTAATGCTGAATGGGTGACTACATATCTAGTGGGAAACCCTGATACTAATTTTGATATTTTATGTTTTATCAGTTCAAACATTTTCTTATGATTCGATTGACTATGTTTCAATAGAAACAAAACAAAACTATATCATCACATTTATTTTGCAAATGAATTGAAAATGAGTCAAATTTATAAAACTATGCTAATGCTTGATCATAGACTATAGAAAACAATTGAGTCGATTTATTAAAGTCTAAAGAATCAAATAAGCAATAAATAAAAAAACAATTGATTTTGACAATTTTAGAATCCTTCTATTGACAAGAGAATTATATTTAATCATTAAATTGACTGTTTTCCTTATCAAAATGCCTGAAAAAACTAATAATGTACTCTAATTTCTAAAAATGCAAATTGTACTGTATTATAATAATATCATTGCAAATGATTATTAAATATTGTATACTTTGCTCCTTTCGTCAAATTAGTAACTTCAATGTGGATCAATTGAATTACATTTTATACTTTTTCCAAACATTATTTATTCCCTGACGCAGTTGATTTTAAATTATTGTATTGGCATAGTTATTTTATTATTTTAGACTTGCTTTTCATTTTAAACAATTTAAAACATCAAAGATCTAAGTACAGCTTCTCTTAATATTTTGATTCTTTAAAAAATGCAAACTAAATTTTATTTACGGAAAAAGAACAAATAGTTCTTCTATCTTGAATTACGATGGGCAAAATAGATCAATTTCTTCAGGAAAGGACTTGAAATAATTCGTATCAAATGTCGATAACTTAGAATTTGCTGAAAAATCTTTTTATTTTATTTGTAGTGTTTTCTTTAACATTTAATAGAGGTAAGGCTTAATATTTTCTTAAATTGAAATAAGACTAAGAGTTTTTCTACGATAATATTAATTAGATGGCTTAACATTTGTTAAAGATATTATGATTTAAATAATAAATGATCTATTAGCTCTAGAGACTATTAAGATGTTTGCATTAAAATATTAAAATCATTTCCTTTGTTTTTATCAAAAGACAAGTCTTTTGTTAACTTTCTTCTAAGTTTCAGGCACCTACTAAATATCTATTAAATTCTTTAGTCTTGTTTGAGGTTAATCCTCTGTTATTTCATAAGTAAAAGCACTTTCTTTTGAGTTTTCTCTATAATTTACAATTGATTGTTTGCAAAAATCTTTCTTAATTATTTTTCTTCGGTTAAAAACCCCAGAGAAGGAATTTCGACAATATTTTCCGTTTTTTTTCTTTTGATCCCACCACCATTTATAGACTTGCGATTGAGAAAGTCCTGTAATATCTGACAGCTGGTCAATTTTTTATTTATTCCATATTGACTGGATATCAAGCTATTTTTTCAAAATATGAATTTGGATTGTACTTTTTCTTTTTCTTATTTTTCCATCACTCTCTTCCTCTTCTTCATCATTTTTCAATATGTTTGCATAAGTTTGCTCTTCAATTTATTCTTCGAGCTGAGCCTCATCAAATTCTCCAGCGTATTCAGTTTCCATTTAGTTTTAATTCAAATAATTAATGGGGAGAATTTTAGCGTCATTTTCAAGAAGCTACAAGAATAAATCTTGATTGCGGGGTAGAGGAGATTACATTATTTATAGTTTGGTGGAATATTTTGAAAATGAGCTAAAAATAGTTGGGATAAGGGGTGACAGATCTCTAAGTTGATGTTCTTCTTGATTGAGAAAGTTAATTAAAGTCTTTTTCTGGGGAGTAATTGGGTACAATAATTTTTCCATGTTGCTAAATTGTTATATTTAAATTATATCTAATTAACGAATATATTGTCATCTAAAAATGAATAAATGCATAAACTGAAGCTCTAAAATGAAACCAATGATAGCTCATTAAATGGTTCTATAATTTTGAATAACCAATAATTCAAAAATGGCTTTTTCTCAAAGTAGTTTTGATAATACCACTTTGGAATCAGACTGAAAGCGGATTTCTAATCGGAATCATTTAAAGTATTTGTATAATTTATTGTATTAATAAAATCAACTTTGATGTCAAAAGAGTTATTCGAATCAGAAACAGCCTTGAAGTCAAAATAAAACCTTTAATTTGAACAAGAATAAAATATAAATACATCTGAAAAGTCTCAATAGTCAGCTTCAGAGTTTTAAGAGGCATCTAAAATGATACACAAAAAATATGATTATCTAAATTTTGAACCAAAGCACTTAATCTATGGCGAAAAGTACAGCAGGAGATATAAAATTTGATGGTATCTAAAATTTAGCATTATAAACAGACTTATTAAGGTCAATTGAATGACTAAGATCAACTTATATTTTATTTTCATCCAATAAATAGAATTAAAGATTAGAATATCTATTAAGATCAATAGGGTCTATTACCTCCATAAAAATGTTGAAAGTTTCCTCGTTGCGGATATTGAGAAGAATTATTTACGTGATGTTGATTATTATTGTTGAAACCATTCATGCTTATTTGAGGACCAAGATTTAAAACAGCAGGATTTACTGGAATGGCCATTGATGCTGAGTTTATCATCGAAGGTCGAGACATATTTAATGGAGTTTGACCATTAAATATATTTGAACCTTGAGGAATCATCGGAGGAGGTTGTTGCATGGGAATATATGGCATCATACCAGGAAAAGCCAAAGGCGCTTGATTGGGCATAAAACCAAAAAATGCATTCAAAGGCTGCATTGGTGGCATTATGTTGAAATTATTTTGGATAAATGGTAGTCCTCCCATCATTGGATTAGATCTTTGAGCTTGATTAACTCTTTGGACATTATTCATCATTTTTTTGGCCATATCATTTTGCTATTCTTTAGATAATTTTCTCATCTATTATTTTTGCCTCTAAATATATTTATTGTAATCCAATAATCCTTCCTCCTGAGTACTAGGATTTAATCTATCATATTAGCTGGGCATAAAAAGCCTGCTTTTTTCAAAATCTGAGGGTTTTTCAGATTCGTCTTGAAAGAAACAGCCAATAATAATTGTATTCATTGGTAAGATGCAAAGAATTATTGATAATCCAATAGCTATTAGATTAGGAAGAAGAGCTTATCGAGGTATACCGTTTTCAGCGAAATTGGCCCAAGTTAAACTTCCAAGACTATAAACGAAAGGTCCCATAAAAATAATCTGGTACACAGCTTGATTTACAAAATTAGTTCCTGGAATTGGTCTTTTATATCGATTAAAAAGACAGTATTTTTGGACCC
>Ga0302197_10003359_pt1 | contig 14547 bp, 12 predicted proteins | sample II_Bog_N2_1_FD_193526 | JGI IMG/M metagenome (GOLD analysis project Ga0302197, IMG submission 193526) | Peat permafrost microbial communities from Stordalen Mire near Abisko, Sweden - II_Bog_N2_1 | ecosystem: Environmental > Terrestrial > Soil > Wetlands > Peat | place: Sweden: Abisko...
CAGGCCCAGCGCATGGCTCACATCCTCAAAGCTACCGTCTCCGCGATTGCGAAAGACCTTCACCCGCGGCCCCGCCTTGGTCTCGACAATTGCCGCCAGATCAATCCAGCCATCGTTGTCTATGTCGATGGGCGTAACGCCCCATCCACGCAGCGCGCCGTGCAGTGGGAGTTCCACTTTTTCAAACCGCCGGCCAACGTTTTCCAGTCCGGCAACATTGCGCCACAACGTCAATCCCGGCGCGCCCTCATGAGTCACGGCAATATCCATCCAGCCGTCTTTGTTGTAGTCCAACACGACAATGCCGTCGGTCGCCGGCAGCGAACGTCCTGACGCAATGACCTCCTGGCTCTCTGAATACAACGCCTGCGTCGGATATTTCCCCTCCCTCGGATTCACGTAGATCAGCGGCTGAACTCCAGTCACCGCAATATCGACCGCACGGTCATTGTTGAAATCCGTGAGGATTGCGGCCTCTGTCGGCCCGTCCCCCCCTAAACCCGTCGTTTCAGTCTTCTCACTGAAAGTGCCGTTCCCGTTGTTCCGCCACAGCACATTGCCCGGTCTCCCTCCGCAAAGACTCTTGTCCCTGGGACCAGGCGCACAATCGGGACTCAGACTGGACCCGGTCAGCAGCAAATCCAGATTGCCGTCGTGGTCGTAGTCCACAACAGTAATCCCCGAAGGCCGGTTGCGTGCCGCAAGCCCCGACTCAGCTGTTACATCCTTGAACTTGCCCTTCCCCAGATTGCGAAATAGCAGCACCGCATCGTCCAGAGCAACCGCCAGATCATTCAACCCATCGCCGTCGAAGTCGCCCACCGCGCAAGCCACCGCGCGGCCCTTGGCCTTTAGCCCCGAAGCCTCGGCGTTCCACTCTTCAAAGCTGCCGTCGCCCTTGTTGTGCAACACACGAATGGCTTGAGCGCCCTCCTGCATCAGCACCAGGTCCATCCGGCCATCTCCGGCCGCGTCCATCATGCATGCCCCACCTGTAGTCGCAAAAGGCGCGGGGGCCCCAGTTCCGGCGGGGTGGCCCAGGTCTCGATTCTGAGACCTGGGAGACTGGGAAATCATCGCTTGCGCCACCAGCCTCACCGGAATCATTTCCCTCCGGCCCGTTTCCAGCTCGACAATCGGCGTAACGGTTGAATAGTGGCCTTGCTCGCCATAAGACAGCCCTATCGGCGACGAAATCTTGGTGTTGGCCAGATGCTGGAATCGCTGGAAATGCACCTTTGCCTCCGGCGTGTGGCCCGAGCGCTGCAAGGCCCGCGCCAGGGCAAATTCAGCAGAAGCGTGCAACGGATTCACTTCGAGCGCATGCTCCAGCGTCGCGATGGCCTTGTCGAACTGCTTCATCTCCTGGTAGCAAACGCCCTCAAAATAAATGGAGTCCACGTCCCTGGGATCGAGCTTCACGGCGCTTTGAAAGCTGGCCAGTGCAGGCTCCAGTTCGTTGCCCGCGTGCTCGGCCAGGCCCAGGTTGTACCACGCCTGCGCGCTGTCTGGGTTGAGTGCAATCCCTTGCTCCAGCGCCTTCTTCGCCTCGTCAATCCTTTGCAGCGTGAGCAGCGCTATGCCCTCATTCACCGCCGCCTGCGCCAACTTCGGGTCCTTTTTGAACGCCGCGGCAAAACTATCCGCGGCGCGCTCGGTAAACTGCTGGCCCATCTGCGCCACACCGCGATTGTTGAGCCGCACTGCCTCGGCGTCAAAGCGCGCCTGCGCCCCGGCCGCGGCCACACCAAAGAAAACAAGTGCCGTTCCCAAAACTATTCGCGTCCAATTCTTTCTCAACTTCTTCTCCAGTGCGGCAGGGATTGGGCACCTTCCCATGAATCCGCGGAACTATCCAGTGTATTCGAGCGGCCGGTGGGCTTGTAGCCGCGCCCGGCATCGGCGGCGACCGTTGTGGTCAATCCTTCTCCGGTGAGCGGTTGATGTGATACAAAGGCGGGAACGGAGATCACGATGAATTTCATGCAGCAAGTGAGCACGACCCGGCATGAGTATCGTTTGAAAACGTGGCAAAGAGTGCTTTTCCTTATCCTTGGCCTACCTTTCATCGTCGGCGGTGGCTTCGCCATCTTCATTACCGCAGCCAATTCAGGTAGAGCCGTTGAAGTCTTCATGCCCATCTTTTTCATCGGCATCGGACTCTATCTGGCTGCCTATGTTCTGCGCTCCCGTGTGGTCATTGACGGCACGCGCATCGAGGTGCGCGACGCCTTCCGCGATCGCGCCGCAGAACTGAGCGAGATCGAAGGCTTCCGCACCATCAGTTCGCGCAACGGCAAATACACGCAGCTTTGCCTGAAGGAGGGTCGCGGGAAAATCACATTATCCCAGTCCTTCGACACCGACGACGACTACCGCGCCTGGTTCCAGCAACTCACTGACCTGGATGCGCGCGACCGCGACGTACTGCTCTCCGAAATCTCTCAGGATGCGGAGCTCGGCTCGACTCCCGAAGAACGTCTGAACGCCCTGAAGCAGGCCAAGGCCATCAACATTGCCGTCATCGCCGCTGCCGTTGCGGCTGCTGTCGGACTGGACTTCGGCACCTCCAACTTTCATCTGCTCTCGGCCGTGATTCTTGCGCTCGTGCCAGTAGCAGTGCTGCTGTTGATGCAGCGCTCGCCTCTGCTCTACGCAGTCTTCAAGAAGAAGGCTGACCCGCGTGCTGAATTGAGTATTGCGCTGGTAATAGCCGGATTTGGACTGGCCCTTGGAATCCGCAATCTCCACTTCGTCTCGATGCAACCCATCTTACTGATGGCCCTGCCAGTCGCGCTTGTTTACATCGCCTCTTTCTTCAACTCCGCCCGCAAAAGCTCATCCTCGCTTGGTTCCGTCTACGGGTTGCTCATCTTCGCGGGTCTCTACAGCTACCCTTTGGTTGTCCTGGCTGACACGCTGCTGGATACCGCAAGCCCGACCTCCTACACTGTGCCAGTCACCGGCAAGCACACGGTCAGCGGAAAGTCCACCACCTATTACCTCGATCTCGCGCCCTGGGGTCCGCTCCAGAAGCCAAACAAGATCAGCGTCTCCTCCAGCTCTTATCGCGATGCCGTGCCGGGCGACCAGATATGTCTCGACCTTCACCCGGGCAGATTACATGCACTTTGGTATCAGCGCGTCGACTGTTCCGTCGCGCCTGTTTCGGACGCGGCACAATAAGCGCGGCGACGCAATTTATACTTCTGATGTGACTCCGTCCCTCCAAGACCTCGAATGGCGCGGTTATCTGCCGCGTCCACACCTGCCCTCGCCGCCGCTTGAAGGCCAGTGCCAACCCCAGGTCTGCGTATGAGTGAGACCGTCAGCAAGCGGCGCATCGGCGTGGTCACCACCTCGCGCGCCGACTACAGTCACCTTTACTGGCCTCTGCGCGAATTGGCCGCCGATCCCGCAGTCGATCTGGGCGTCTTTGCGCTCGGCGCGCATCTCTCGCCGGATTTTGGATCAACCGTCAACGAGATCGAGCGCGACGGCTTTCCGATCAACGCGCGCATCGAGTGCCTGCTCAGTTCCGACACCGACACTGGCATGGCCAAGACCATCGGCATGGCGATTCTCGGTCTCGCCGACGCTCTCACCGCCTGGCGTCCTGATCTGCTGCTGCTCATCGCCGACCGCTATGAGATGCTCGCGCCGGCATCCGTCGCTCTCGCTCTTCGCATTCCCATCGCCCACATCGAAGGCGGCGAAATCTCGCAGGGCGCCATCGACGACCACGTTCGCAACGCTCTCACCAAGCTGGCCCACATCCATTTCACCTCGACTGAAACCGCGCGCCGCCGCGTGATCGCCATGGGCGAGGAGCCGTGGCGCGTGCATCATGCGGGCGCGCCCTCTCTCGACCACCTGCGCCGCTCCGCGCTGCTCGACCGCGCCGCTCTTGAATCTCGCCTATCGCTCACCCTCACGCCGTCCACGCTCCTTGCGGCGTGGCACCCGGTCACCATCCTCCAGGACACCAACGCCGAAGCCGATGCCTTTTTTTCGGCGCTCGCTGACGCGCCCGGCCAGCTTATCTTTGTCTATCCCAACTCCGATGCCGGAGGCCACGCACTCATCGAACGCACCCGCGCCCTGGCAGCCACGCGCCCGCACACACATATCTTCGTCAATCTCGATGCTGTGACCTATTGGAGCCTGCTCGGCAACGTCGCCGTCATGGTCGGCAACTCGTCGTCCGGCATCATGGAAGCAGCATCGTTTGCACTGCCCGTGGTCAATGTCGGCATTCGCCAGCAGGGCCGCGAACGCGCACGCAACATCATCGACGCACCCGCCGAAACCTCCGCAATCCGCGCCGCCATCCACCGCGCTCTCAGTCCGGAGTTCCGTGAAACCCTGCGCGGCACGACAAACCCCTATGGCGACGGCACTGCTGCTGCCACCATTCTCCGCGTGCTCGCGACCGTCCCGCTCGACGGCCTGCTCATCAAGCAGCCAACGCCGTTGCCCGGCGAAGCCCTTTCGGAAGAAGCGTCCGGAGAAATCCAGCCGCTCGAGGGTACGCATCTTCAGCCCGTACATTGACTCGGCAGAATCAAAACGGGCTTCATGAAAGCTCTGATTAAGTCGAAGTTTTGAAAGGCAACGACTGGTAGGTCAGGGCTTTGCAGGCTGCGGAAAAACTCTATCGAATGCGATGCTTTGAAAGGGCACGACTTTAGTCGTGCCGTAAATGCAACAAAAAAATGGCGGGCTTTAGCCCCTGAGGAAAGGCTTCTTGTCGTTGCACGAGAATAGTTAACCAAAAAATCGCGCCTTAAAGAACCGTTTAATTGACCCTACTTCCCTTCCAGCCTGACCAAAAACTCCTCCAGTTCGGCAGGCAGCGGCGCCTCAAGCACCAGCAGTTTTTCCGTCTTCGGGTGGATAAACTCCAACCGTGCCGAGTGCAGAAAGTTTCGTCCCAGCTTGAGCCGCTCCGGCTCCGACTTGCGCCGCGCCGCCTTCGAAGTCGCGGCCTGCGAAGCCACCTGATCGGTCAACTGCCCCGAGCCGCCATAGAGCGTGTCGCCCACCACCGGATGCCCAATCGACGCCATGTGCACACGAATCTGATGCGTCCGGCCCGTCTCAATGCGCACGTTCACCAGCGTGAACTTGCCAAAGCGATTCGCAAACCGCTTGACCACCTCATAGTGCGAAACGGCCGTGCGCGCGTCGCCCAAAGGTTTCGCGGTCATGCGCGTGCGCCGCATCGGGTCGCGCCCCAGGCTGGCGTTGATGGTGCCCTTGGCCCGCTCCACTGCGCCCTGCACCAGCGCAATATAACTTTTCTTGATCTTGCGGCTGGCGAACAGCTCGGCCAGCGCCGCATGTGTGCGATCGTTCTTCGCCACTACAATCAGGCCGCTCGTATCCTTGTCCAGCCGGTGCACGATCCCCGGTCGCAGGTCGCCCCCGGTCGCCGAGAGCTTCTTGAACCGGAAGAGCAGCGCATTCACCAGCGTGCCTCGGCTGCGCGCGTCCTCATTCTGCCCCGACCCGGCATGAACCATCATCCCCGCCGGTTTGTTCACCACCGCCAGGTCCGCGTCCTCATAAATCACGTCCAGCGGAATCTCTTCCGCCGTGGCCTTCAGCGGCGCCGGATGCGGCTCGCCGGTAATATCGATTCGCTCGCTCCCGCGTAGCTTCAGCGAGGCCTTCTCGCGCAGCCCGTTCACTAGCACATCGCCCTGGTCGATCAGCAATTGCACACGCGAGCGGCTCACGCCCTCGCCTTCCGCCGTCAACGCCTGGGCAAGAAACTGATCGAGCCGCTGCCCCTTTGCCTCCGCCGTCACTTCGATGGTGCGCAGTTCAGCCATTTGCAGTCTCGCCTTTCGTCCTCAACTCACAAACTCCGGGTGCCCCATCCATGCGGCGTCTTTGTTTTTGCCGCATGGGCGGGACAGGCACAATCTCCGGGTGCCCCACCCTTTCCCGCTCTTTGCGAAAGGGTGGGAAACCTCAACTCTCAACCAATCCTGTCCGTTCCAACAACACCAACCCTCCAACCACCACCAGCGCCGCCGCCGCCAACTGCGGTCCATCCAACGCGCCGCCCAGCATCGCGCCACGCCCCTCGGAATCCCGCCAGAACTCAGTGACAAAGATAACCACGCCCGCGCCCAACAGCAACAACCCGGCCACATCGCCCGCCTGACGCCGATACGGCAGCCAAACCAGCAAAAAAATCGCGAGCGTGAGAAATCCCAGCGCCGCATAACCTTGCACCGGATGCAGTGCAACGCCCATCGGAGCACCGCTCCACTGCCCCGTCAGCGGGTCCGTGTAAGTGACGGCCCAGCGCACGGCAGTTTCAGTCCCGTAACCTGACCCGCCCAACAGCGCGCTCAACTGCTCGAAGGCCAGTCCCAAAGCCACGGGCGCGGCCAGCGCATCAGCCGTGGCCCACAATGGCAGCCGCTGCCGCCGTCCATAGAAAGCTCCAACCACCACCGCGACCAGCGCGCCAAAACAGGCCAGCAGCGGATGATGCACCATGGCCAGCGTCAGCATCCACGCCGGGTGAAGGCGCAGGTCGCTCCAGTTAAGCGCCACCAGCAGCAATCGCGAAGTCACAAGCGCTGCAAAGAGCATCACCACGCACAGCTTCCACACCCGCTGCGCATCAAGCCCCACCAAGCGCGCCGTGCGCTCGGCCAGGAACAACGCCAGCAGCACGCCCGTGGCCGCCGAGGCGCCATACGCCGGAATAACAAAAGAGCCGATATGGAAGAGAACCGGGTGCACCTGAGTCAGAATATCCCCTCAGGCCGCGAGGAAGGTAGAATCCGACCCACTGGGCCGTGGTAGATGCGCTGGTGAACCCTTCCTAAGAAGGTGGAGCTCTCCGCGGTTCGTTAGGCATTCCGGACTGGCGGACACTGCACACAGAACCGATTGTCGAGTTGAGCCCCTGTTCATTGAATGTTGGTTCAACCAGCGTTGATCGCCCACCTGCTTTGCAGGCCGGTTTCTATTGCGGATACTATGGGTCGGCGAGGAAAATTGCAAGTCTTGTGCAAGGTAGCTGAGGTGTGCTACGTTCTTCACCCTCCGCTTTCGGGCATCACTTTCCCAAAAACAGCAAGCAGCAACTCCGGCATGGCGCCTCCGCGCAAGCGAATGTATTGAAGGGTATAGGCCTTAGCCTCTGAGGGAGCATCGGCTTCGCCATGTGGGCCTGCGCTGAGATCCCCTATTCCGAACCACTGGCCGTCTTTTCTTTCGGAACTGGTCCGTTCGCCGCAGCTTTGCGGTTGGCCGCCTCCATCGCTCCCGCAAGCAGCTTCTTCAGCTTCCCCTCCATATCCGCATCGCCCACGTGCTGGTCCTCCAGCACGCCATCGGCATCGATAGTGAACGTGGCCGGAATCGCCGTCACATCGAATAACTTCGAGATTCTGCCGTCGAACCCGCCGTCGCGATACTGCATCCACGTCATCCCATTCTTCCCGACAAAGTCCTTCCACTTTGCTTCGTCTGAATCGAGACTGATGCTGAGCACCGCAAGCGGCTGCCCATCGAACTTCCTCGCTATCTGTCGAATGTGCGGCAGCGCCTCGCGGCACGGCGCGCACCACGTTGCCCAGAAATCAATCAACACCACTTTGCCCGAGAGGCTTTCCAGTGTAAGCGACCGCCCATCGAGCGTTGTCAGGCGAAAGTTAGGAGCCATCTTCGCGCGGGCTAACTCCGGGCGCTCGACAAATCTCTGCGCCCGCGCATAATCCAGGTCATCCCGGCTGGCGACTTTTAAGAAATCCTGAAAGCGGCTTCTGGCGGCGTCATCGCGCTTGAGATAGGCCAGCGCCGTTGCGTCGGAATATAGGTAGTTCGCGTTCCGGGGCCGCAACTGGAGCGCCTCATTGAACGCAGTCTCGGCCAAAGCTATCGGTCCGTCGTGCTTATCGTGTATACCCTCGGCCAGATACGTCCGACCCAGAAGAAACTGCGCCGTAGCTTTGTCTACTGGACTGGTGACTTGGGCAAGCATCAATTCGGCCTGCGTTCGCGCCGCCTTGAAATCCCCTAACTCGACCGCGGCTTTCCATGCTTGATATTCGCAAGGGATACAGTGCTCGCCATCTTGTTTATCAGCCTTGCGAAAACCATCCAGCGCAAAAACCCAGTGTTGTTCTTGCATAAACTTGCTGGCTTCGTCAAAAGTCTTTTTGGCTTTCGGATCGGCTGGACCATTGGCCGGCGCTGCGGGCTTGCTCTGCGCTAGGGCGGCGGGAGTCTGGGCCGTCGAGTTGAAGGTCAAGCAGAATACAACTGAACAAATAGTCAACACAAATACAAACTGGCGCATCGAGCCTCCAGATTCACACCCACTTTATCGTTATCTAGAAAGGGCGGAAAATCAGGACCCCGTCTTCCGCTCTTCCTCCAACACTTCATCCAGCAGCCCGCGCAGGCTGATCACGCGCGCATGACCCAGCCGCGCATCGCCGCCGCCGGCCTGCTCGGCGCGCGACAGCTCATCGGCAAGATTCAGCGCCGCCAGCACGGCTACGCGCAATGAGTCCACGGTCCGGCCCTGTGCGGCCACGGCGCGCATCCGTGCATCCACCATCTCGGCCAGGCCGCGAATGTGCTCCGTGTCCTGGCCGGAGAGGTGATAAACCTGATCGTAAATCTCGACGGTTACGTATCCGGCCGGGTTGCCGTATTGCTCTTGAGCCATGCCTGGCCTCACAGTTCCAGCGCGTCCAGTTGCGCCAGCAGCAGTTCCACGCGCTGCCGCACATTGTCGCGTTCGTCGTGCAGCGCTTTCACTTCCTTTTCCAGCTTCTCGGCTAACGGCGCCTGCCCGCGCAGTTTCTCTTCCGCCGCGCTGGCGCGTTCCTCAGCCGCTGCGCGCTCCTGCCGCTCCCGCTTCACCAGGTTCACCGTGCGCACAATCCGTTCCTCGAGCGCGGAAAACTCATCCACGCTCAACCGAAGCGCGCTTTCTTCTCCGGTCGCTTCCGCAACCCGCTCCGGCGCCGGCGCCGGCTCTTCCGCCTGCACCTCATCCACCGCTTCCGACTTCCAGAAAAACTCCGCCATTGAAAAGCCTCCGCACATTCGATTTAACGCTGCAAGTATAACCCGGTCCTGTCTTATTCCTGACCGGCTTCCCGCCTAACTCCTGAGCCGCGCCCCAACTTTGCCAACAGCTTCCACCACCCGCGCCTGGAAGCTCTGCAACTCCTCTTCGCGCAGCGTCCGGTCCGCAGCCTGAAATGTCACACCCAGCAGAAGCGAGTATTCGCCCGCACCCAGCTTCCGGTCGCGGAAAACCTCGCGCGCCCGCCAATCCACCAGCTCGGGAATCTGCAATCCAGCCACGGCACGGTCAATCTTCTCCCACGCGACGCTCTCGCCCAGCACCAAAGAAAAATCTCGCCGCACAGGTTGGAAGCGCGAAATCTCTCTCGCAGCCGGCTGCCGCAAAGGCAGCTTGTACAGCCGGTCGAGATAAAGCTCGCCCACCAGCACCCGCTCCTTCACCTTGCGCGCCGCGGCCTCTCTCGGGTGCAACTCGCCAAACCAGCCCACCGTCACGCCCTCCACCACCACCCGCGCCGCGCGATACGGATGCAGCCACTCCGGCGTCAATCCAGCCTCGGCAGGAAAGCGATCAAAATCCACGGCTCGCGATTGGAACCGCTCCACCACTTGCTCCACAGCGCCCTTTACATCGTGGAATTCAATCGCTCGCGTCGCCTGCAACGCCCCTTGCTCCGGCAAGCTGCCCACCGCGCCAAATGCCAGCGACGGCCGCTCCTCAACTTTTTCCGTGCTGCCGCTGAAAACCGTGCCCACTTCAAACAACCGCACATCGCTCACATCGCGGTTGAGATTGCCGGCAATCATCGCCAGCATCCCCGGCACCAGCGACGGCCTCAGCACGCCCGCCTCCTCGCTCAGCGGATTGCCCAGCGGAACCACGAGTCCCGGCTGTGGCGCAGTCAACGCAGCCTCGGCAGCCGAGCAGAACGTGCTCGCAATCGCCTCATGGAATCCCGCCCCCAGCAGTGTCCGTCTTACCGCAGTCTCTTTTTCCGCCCACGGCAGCGCGCGCACTCCTTCGCCAAACTCCGGCAGCGTATTCTGAAAGCGGTTGTACCCGTAAACCCGCGCCACCTCTTCAATCAGGTCAATCTCGCGCTCCACATCCAGGCGCCAACTCGGCAGCGTCACCAGCCAGCCCACATCGGCCACACTCCGGGTGGCCCACATCTCCGGGCGCTCTTTGCCCGGAGATGTGGGGGACACACTCTCCAGCCCACACCCAAGTGCGCCCAGCACTCCCTCGACCGTCGCCGCGGTAATTCCCTCCTCATCCACCGTAGCGCCCAGAATCCGCCTGACTTCACTCAGCGACAGTTCCACCGGCTTCCGTTTAGCCGTCCGCTCCTCGATGGCCGCTACCCGCACGTCCACCAGTTCGCCTTCCAGCCAGCCGCCATTCGCCAGTAAGATCGCGCTCACCAGCGCCGACGCCACCGACGCGGTATTGAAGTCCGCTCCGCGCTCGAAGCGGTGGCTCGCGTCGGTATGCAGCCCGTGCCGCCGCGCCGTTCGCCGCACCGCTATGGGGTCAAACCACGCCGCCTCCACCAGCACGTTCTTCGTCGCTGGCGTAATCATCGAATCCCAGCCGCCCATCACACCGGCCAGCCCCAGCGCCTTTGCGTGATCGGCTACCACCAGGTCCTCGGCATCCAGCACGCGCTCCACGCCATCCAGCGTCTTCAGACGCTCGCCCTTTTTCGCGCGCCGCACAACAATGCCGCCTTCAATCTTGTCCAAATCAAAAACGTGCGTCGGCTGGCCCATCGCAATCCACGCAAAATTCGTCGCATCCACGGCATTCGAAATCTGCTTCTGCTCCAGCAGATGAAAGTAAGTGGCAACCTCCGCGCCCGCAAACCAGTCCCGCGACGCGCCCATCGTCACATCCCGCAGCACCCGCGCCGTAAACCGTCCGCACGCGTCCTCAGCTTCAATCCTCACTGGATAAGCCGCCGCACCCTCGCGCGCCTTCGGCAAAGCAAAATCCAGTTCCGGCAGCGTCAGCCCATAAATCGCCGCCGCCTCCCGCGCCACGCCATAGTGGTTCATTGCGTCCACGCGATTGGTCGTAATGTCCATCTCGAAGAGCGAGCCATTACCGTTGCCAAGATCGTAAATTCCCTCGACCGCAACCCCGCGCAAGGTGAGGTCCTCGGCAAGCTGCGCATCGTCCACCGGGACTCCCGGCACATAAGCCCTAAGCCATTTGGTGAGAATTTTCATCGGATATCTGTCTTCTCTGTGATTGTACTTTCTTGGATGTTTGCTGTTGACGGCTCGTCCATCGGAACCGAGTTATCCGTATTAAACAGAATCATAGCCTTCTTGCGAACCGCGGGAGCGAGCGAATAGCCAATCGCGATCATCCAAATCACTATTAGCTGCACGTGAACCATGCAGCTAAGTCCATATCCATCACGCCAGAACACATTACTTTCGCTCGCATTCGAACAATTCGTTGAAAAGAAGCCGTTAAAGAATTCAGAAAGCTGATATGGCGAAGTGGTCTGCAAGACGCTCGAGTACTGGCTGCCATTCTCAAACCATTGAAACGTCCAACGCAAAAATGCTATTACAATTACCGGGCTCAGAAACACGAATACCCAAGGCTTAAGCAGGTCCGGATTTATGCGCTTCAAGCCTCGCTCAAACTTCCGGTTGAATATTCCAGCCGCTGCAATCCATATCCGCAAAGGCACAAGTCCTGCTATCAGTCCGACCATCAACGCACGCACAAAAAGATGCTCGTGGAGCATCTTCCAGAGTTCGGGCGAGCCGATCTTCGCCATTAGGGTCGACAAGCCATTGGCAATCCCGCCGACTACCCAAATGGAAGTGCCGTAGAAAAACATACACAGAAAAAACCGGGGAAACCAGCGAGGCATATCCGCTCCCTTACACAAACGTCAATTAAACAAACTGCCCCAAAAACCTCATATCCCCCGCATAAAATGACCCAATCTCGCTTACCCCATACTTCATCATCGCAATCCGCTCCACGCCCATCCCGAACGCAAATCCGGAAATCTTTCTCGGGGCATATCCCGGCTGCTTTTCCGCGGCAAACGCAAACACCGCCGGGTCCACCATTCCGCAGCCCAGCAGCTCAATCCATCCCGACTGCTTGCACTTCCGGCAGCCTTTTCCGCCGCAGAAAATACAGCTGATCTGCACGTCGGCTGACGGCTCCGTGAACGGAAAAAACGACGGAAAAAACCGCGTCTTCACCGCCGAGCCAAACAGCGCCTTCATCGCGTGGTCCAGCGTTCCCTTCAAATCGCTGAAGGTAATATTCGTGTCCACGCACAACCCCTCCACCTGATGAAAAATCGGCGAATGCGTCGCGTCCGCCGCGTCGTTCCTGTGCACCTTGCCGGGAATCACAATCCGCACCGGCGGCGGCTGCTGTTCCATCGTCCGCATCTGCACCGGCGATGTATGCGTGCGCATCAGCAGCCGATCGCGCTGCGGCCGCCTCTCCTGGCCTGCGACGACCAGCGTATCCTGCGTGTCCCGCGCCGGATGCCCCGGCGGAAAATTCATGCTCTCAAAGTTGTAGTAGTCGGTCTCCACCTCCGGCCCCACGCCCACCGAGTAGCCCAGCGCCGCAAACACGCTGGTAATTTCATTCAGAGTGCGCGTAATCGGATGCTCGGCGCCAGAGAGCCGCCGCGTCCCCGGCAGCGTTATGTCGATTGCCTCGGCAGCCAGCGCCGCATCCGTCGGACCAGCCCCCAGAGCAGCGTCCAGCAATCTCTCCACCACCGCCTTCAACGCGTTGAAGCGCACGCCCAGCAGCTTCTTGGCCTCTGGAGGCGCAGCCTTCAGCCACCGGCCCGAGACCTCGTTCAGCCGCCCCTGCTTGCGTCCCAGCCACTCCAGGCGAAAGGCCTCCACCGCCGCGTCATTGTTCAGCGCAGCGGCAGCCGCCCTCGCCTGCCGCTCCAGCCGCGCAAATGCCTCGTCCAGAGCAGCCTCATCAAATGCCGTCAAATTCGGAATCTCTTCGTTCATATGCGTTTACAAAAGAATAAACCACCGTGCGTTCCTTCTTCAGTTATTCTCATCTGCATGATCACATTTAGCCCCGTGCCCACTATGGCGAAATGACACAGGGAGCATGTGGGTAAATGACGGAGAGAGCGGTGGACGCAAACTTGCAATCAATGCGGGTTTACAGCTTGCAGAAAAGCTCATTGCCTTGAAAGTGTTATTACTTTGCCACTGGCGGAAAGCCGATTGCTTTGAAAGGGCACGACCTTAGTCGTGCCGTAAGTGTCGCAAAATCAGCGTGGCCTTTAGGCCCGAGGGGTGCTTTTCGGGAGTTCGGACCAAGGCTAGGCCTTTTCCCGCGCTCTGTTCAGCCACGAGCCTTTCGTCTTCGCCAACTTGCCAACCTGCCATTTCCGCGACGCGGAAACCAACTCGCCACATCATTCAATAAGTCCGCGAATCGTTCACTTCCCGCGCCCTTTGGCGGGGGCCCCGGTCTCGGGGTTCTGTTCTAACCACATAGAGGGTGCCCCCGGTCCCTCGCATTTGGGGACCGGGGAATACTCAAAAAATCGACCGTGAAATATCATTTCCACAAAGTCGTCCAGTGTCCACCAATCTGACACGCCAATTTCCCTTGCTGTATAAAGCCTCGTTCACTCGCTGATCCCGACGTAGAAGAGGCCGAAGCCCTCCGCCCCGGCGCAGTTGGTTGCAGATAATTACCGCATTTTATTGAACAATCAAATCAGGAAAACCAACATGACAGAAGCCATTCAAACCGCCCCCGCCCCAATCGAGACGAAGATACCCTTCGCCGCCGCCACAAACCCAGCCGTCGCCCGCTGCGTGTGCGCCTGGATAAGCGTCAATAAGGCAGAACGTGCAAAAGGCAAAGACAAGTATGATGCCTCCAAGGCAGCCGACCGCGCCTACCTCGACGCCATGCCGCCGCTTTCCGGCGAAGAAAACATCCGCGACTTCATCGCCTGCGTCACTCAAGCCATGCTCGCAGACATAATCATGGAGAGTTCGGGCAGCAAGCTCCTCTACGCCGCACAGGTCGCCTACATGACATCTCGCGGCCAATCCAAGGCCCCCCGATCAGCCGTTTAGCCACCCCCCTAGAGCAAGGAGGGGAAATTTTCCTTGAAACCTTGCAGATTATTTTTAACCCGTTTGGAATCAATGCCTGTTGAAAACTTTTCACGGCCAAATGCTCCCATATAGTGAGATTTGGCCCCTGAAAATCACCGGAAAATCCCGTTTTTCGCCAGCAAAAAGGCCCCGAAGCAAAGCTCCGGGGCTTTTCCGCTAACTCGCTAACCTACTAATCGGCATAGGGGGGAGAGTCACCTCTCCACCCCTGCCACGCCACCGGACAAGCGGGTCCGCATCCGGCGGTTCGAAGGATTGAGCTATTTGCCCGTGTATAGTCTCGGGATACCCAGAGAGTCGAAGTAGGAAATTGGG
>Ga0302197_10003368_pt1 | contig 14534 bp, 12 predicted proteins | sample II_Bog_N2_1_FD_193526 | JGI IMG/M metagenome (GOLD analysis project Ga0302197, IMG submission 193526) | Peat permafrost microbial communities from Stordalen Mire near Abisko, Sweden - II_Bog_N2_1 | ecosystem: Environmental > Terrestrial > Soil > Wetlands > Peat | place: Sweden: Abisko...
GGTTAAAATACGAAGCACGAACTGAACTCTGATATATTTTTTTTAGGGTATCTTTTTTGCTTGGTTCCATACAATCAGTTATTTAATCAAAGCAGAAATATGATATTACTTATTTCATTAATTTTGACGTTTTAAGAGAGGAAAAAATCAAAAATAAACGCAAAAATAAATAATAATTGTTTAAGCAAAAAGATGATTCTCCTAACAAAATGATGAAAAAAATATGCATTCAAAGAAGGCATATAAACATAAAATTAGCATTAGTTAAATATTTGTTTCCAAGGTTATTACATTTTGCCTATGTATACTTATATTGATACTATTGCAGTTTTAATGCTTACAAAAAGATATATATCCGATTTAATTGTAATGATGGCAATAAAATTATTGAAATTAAATGTCATTTAAGGTCCTGTCTCTCTTTATATAAATTGAGCAGGAGCATGAAGCATTCCCGAAAGACTTCTTACGGTATTTGGTTCTGTTCTATGATATCCTTGGATTTGATTTTTGTGGGGTCCTGCAGTTTCATTCCAAAATAGAGAACTACTACAGCAATATGTTGCTTTTTAAATCGATTAAAAAGTGTAAAGTCAAAAAGCACTAAATTGGATAGCATAGTCACGTGATTGGCTATCTATGAACTCTACTATTGCTTCATCAAAGGGCCAGTAAACTGATGAACGGTGGGAAATTGAAGGTTAAAGTTGGTTGTGATTAGTATAGTACCTTCCATTTAAAAGAGTTGTGAAAATGTGTAAAGTCCATCACATACGAATACGTATTTTTCAGCTTCATAAGTATGTATTTCGTTGTATTTTGAGGCAATAAACAAAGCAGTAATGCCTAAAAGTTGAAAATTACTCTTGTCGATGAGGCAGGTTTCAAAAATCAACATATAGTCAATGAGTTGAACGCAGATATGCATAGTTTCTTGCTTGACTTGAAATTTTTTACCCACTTGTAAAAGCCATCTAAGGAGCACTCTCCTCATTTCTGCAGTCACAGTCATCTCTCCTTTTTCAGCCTGAACCAATAACTTGTTAGATATGTGTTTTTGGAAGGAAAAATCAACTTCAGATATATGATCGTAAATGGAAGATAGGTAAGGTTCGATTTCACTTTTTGGTTTTGAGGGCTATGATAGTTGCTATTGAGCTATTTCCAACTCAATATCGCTGGGTTCTTGATGATTGGTGAGGTTAGTTCCGAACTGCCTAAGTTTTTTGTGTTCTTTGTTTTTGGGCTTGATTGGTTTGGAGTGTTTTTGATTTTGAGATGAGAAGGGTCTTTTTCTAAGTTGCATGGTTGGTCTTCCTATCATCTCTGGTTACTTCATATCTATTCTGTTAAATTTTAAATTCATATGGGAAGTTATTTATCTGGTCGTTAGTATTACTAACGAAATTAAATCGTTTAAATGAAGAATTCGTAATTTTACTTTTTTCAACAAAAGCAAAAGGAATGTCGCACCCTCAAAGGTGCCTAACCTCTACCAACACCCCATATCACCTCATACCCTGCCTTTTTATGAAGATCCTTATAATATTACTTCCCATGCATTTATTTTGCCCTAAGATCTTTTTTCAATGAAGAAATTAATTTCATGGCTACTGATAATATCTCTGAATACATGTTCAAGCAAACATGGTTGAATTATAGATTACTAAGATAGATTGAATTGATTTACTATTTATAATTCAAAGAATTAACTGTCATGCCATTGGAACACGATTATGATGAAACTCTCATGAACGAGACCATTCCTCTCATCAGTATACCGGCCCTATGTCCGCCAATCATCACACCAATAAACTCTAGTCGATACTAAAAGGAACTCTTCTCTGATCTTGAAAAACTTATGCACGAAGAAAAACAAAGAGAAGAAAAACGCATTCATCTCCTTAAAGAAAAACAACAGCACATCGGAGAACAAGTTTAGCGGAGATTAGCTGATAAAGAAAGAAAAATAAGGGAAATATAGTAAGAGCAAAAGAAAAAATTATATTCTGAGTGCACTTTCAAACCGAAGACCATTGTGAAGGGCCAAAGACGCAGTCTCAATGAATTTTTGCATCAGCAGGAAGAGTTTACTAAAAAAATAAATTAAAAACGCACTACTCTCAAGCAAAATTTAGATGCTGAAAAAAACAAAGATACTTTTCATCCCAAAACTAATGCAAAAATGAAGAACTCATCCAGCAGGAAGGATAAAGAAGGCACTGTTTTCTAGAGACTTTATGCTCTTAAGGACAAATAAAATGATCAGTTTAATGAGCAGGAACGGCCTTAACCGTCTTTTCAGCCAACAATCACAGAAAAGTCAAAAAAAATGACCAGAAATGCACCAATCGATAATCTTTTATACAGTGATGCTTTAAGGAGGCAATAAAAAGCAAGGGAATTGTAATCTTATTCTAATATTCGTCAGCCTATTAAATATTAAAAAACCCTAAATGAGGCTAATTAAAAATATGTAGCCCAGAAATTTATCAGAGAGTATTGCGATGTGGTTGAGGCATTGGGAATTCCCTCTTAAATAAATTATAAAATAGAATATATGTTATTTAACTAAATTTTGAAAATAATGTCATTCGTGCAAGTTGAAGAGGAAAATGAAAATAGTTATGAAAGAACACTGATTCATTAAGCCTATCAGATTTTGGAAAAATATCAGGTGAATGCCAGGAATGTATGTGTGTTTTTACTCGCAATTATCGGTATTTTTCATATAAATCCTGTTAATTTTACTGACCCTTAAACATCTGATCCTGACAAATAGTTTGCCCTTGATGAAATATAAGGAAGGAGACTACAAAAATATTTTGATCTTTTTAAAAGAAACAGGCTTTATAGTGAGTCAAATAAAAAATATGTTGAAAATTAAAAAGAAGATTATTCCTATCATCCAAAGATAAACAAATCTAGCAAATAAATGGCTGCCAAACATCGTGGCTAAATGCTGGATGAATTCAATAAACTCTTGACAGTCTACCCTGAACTTGACTGCAATATTCCTGAAGACGGAGTTATTGAAGTAACAGATCTACTAGTTCTCAACAATCTAGCTAAGGATATTAAGGTGCAGAGACTGAAAGAATAAATATAAAAGAGATAAATGGAGTAATGCACATTTAAACCTACCACTATTTCTAATTCAACAACTCAGACACTCAATAATTCCAAAATATCAAGTGCAGAAGGCAATCTTGGTCACAAGAAATCCTTATAACTTTACAATTTTCATCGAAATTTGCAGAGCAAAAAAGAATCACTGCAGGCTAGTCGGCAATCTGAGGATAACAAATTAAAGGAATGCACTTTTTCACCCAATATAGTACATCCCAAGGTAGCAACAGATAAAAACAAGTTTAACTCTAAAGATGTTGAAGAGACTCTTTTCAGAATGAAGAAAGGACGAGAGCAGGCTGAGGAAAAGAAAAACTTTTTGGAGAGAGGATAAAAACAACTCAAAAAAGAGAAATAATATTATAGTATGAAGGAGCAAATGGAATTAAAATAGTAGAATTCCGATGAATAACTTCCAATTTTATTCTTGGATATAAACTTAGGGGAAAAGAAGTAAAAGATTATATTGTATCATGGGGACGAGGATAGATTAGATTAAGTTGCACATGAATTTGCAAATAAAAACAATCTTGACGCTGAGAATTAGAGGAAGCTATGCGAACTTCTCAAGATAGAATTGGAAAACATTCTGATGAAAATTGAGGAAGACGAAGAAAGTGAAGAAAACATTGAATAGTGATTCTGATTTATGTTAGCATCTCCTATCATTTATTTTCTATTATTTTAAATGGTAATATCTGATATCCCTTCTATAACTAAAGAAGGTATTATTTTATAGAAGAATGTATAGAGGAACGAACAAAAAATTGGAAGAATCCTACTTCAATAAGACTATTAACAATAGCTCCATTCTGTCAGAAGCCACCAATCAAGTCTTTGAGAAAGAAATTGATAATTATACTCGCATTCTAGAGCAGGATAAACGAAAGTTTTTTAGGGCTCAAGAAAATAGGAACGATATTATCAAAGATTATGGAGCTAAACAAAAAGAATTGGAGTATCTCAAGAGCAAGCAATACAAAACTTAGACCATGCGTAAGAAGGGAGAAGTTAAAATTCTATAGGGATAATTGGATCAAGCAATTAACTCTTACAACGAAATCGTTGCCTATAACAAAAAATTAAAGACTGAAATAGATGAACTGAGAAAGGAAAAACTAAATCAGAAAGAAGCAATGCGCAGGTTGACTTCCAAAATAGAAGAATATTCCTCTGCGGTGGGCTAAAAGCAGTTAGACATTGTAAAAAAGCAAGAAAATATTGAGTTATCCAAGCAGGACATATTGAAGATTAAACAATAAAACGAAAATTAAGCCAAATGCTTCAGATAGGATGTGACAATCATTCAAGGTAGTCTGGGTGGTAGTAAAAGCCGCAGCTATCTCTTCAAAAGGCGAAGTGAATTTGATCACAAAAGTGATGCCACAGACACCCAGCCTTTAGTCAAATATCGTTTGAAAAAGTTGATAAATTCTAACAAAGAAAAGTTAAGAATAGTGGAAAATTATCGAAGAGGAATGCATTCAATATGGCAAAGTTTTGAAGATATTAAGGAGGAAAGTGGGATAGGTGATCTCTAAGAAATAACAAGCAATCTTATCAAGCATGAAGAGCAAAATCATTTCATCTATGAGTACATTCACAAACTCAATAAAGAAATTTAGGAGTTAAATGATCAAAACACGGAAATAAGGCAAAGGATCGAGTAAAAGAAAAAGTAAAATGAAGAAAACCTTAAGATATTGGGAGATAATCCTGAAAAAAAGAAGGCACGGCTTGACTAGAACAAACTTGTTTAAAATTATTAATCAAAAATAGCTGTATTTTAAACTTTTCTCCAAGAAAGTAATCCAATTATCACAGATTTCATGGCTTTTCTTGGCCAGGATGCAAATATCGAGCTCACCCAGTTTTCTATTCAGGAACATCTGGCTCAAATCTAATCGCTGATCAGTAATCAATATAATGGAGATGAAGACACAAGTGGTTACAAATAGGAGAGCACCAAATACGCCAAGCTTCCGCCGAGCATTACTGATTAACTACGAGAGCCCAAATAGTAGAAACTGCTCGATTGTGAAAAATTGCACGAGTTTGCTTGCGATTATTGGTAAAAGAAAAAAGTAAAATGATGTTGTATAACAGTATTTGAGATGATAAGATCACTCACTGCTGCTTTTGGATGGGTAAGAATAATTTGAACTCTGGTGGGAGTTCCTCCTCGCTGTACAGTCTATCGGAAAAATATATCCTGCGGATGCGGCAGTTCGCGTGAATAGTCACACGTAAGGTCTAGATATAGTTGCTGCCGTATGCACGTCGCGTAAAGTCCGATAAGTTGAACTGAATTTGATTCCACCCTTCATCAAGACGCATAGGCATTGTACAGATGAAAGGCTTCACGCGTGTTGTGGATTGGTAGTTGCTAGCCCTAAAACGTCTCCGAACATTTTTGTCATCCAGCACCTGCACTTCGAAGGTAAAATATTTCTTGAGCTGAGTGGTACTAACGGTACGTTCTTTATAATCATAACAAGGAAAGGTAATTTGATGCCAAGTGTTTCTTTTTCGTTCTGCGGGCAAGTGATAAAGGCAGTTGTGACATTGGTGCCCATAATTTCCAGCACTGAAGATTGAATGTCTTGATCAGTCAAACGCTTTATATGTCCGTTGTGAACTATGTGAGTAAAGATGTACTTTGTTTGTCCCAGATTTGAAGTGGTTTACTGCCGATGCTGTAGAGGATAGAGAGGAAGCCGGATTGATACGTATTTTTGAACATTTGTGAAACTTCAATATTAAATATAATTTGTTCTATTTACACCTCTTTTTATATTGCAGATTCACCCAGTAAATCAACAATACAAATTAACCTCTTTAATATATTGTATGTGGGCTGTCCATATATTACGAAAAAATATCACTCCCTCTCGTAGTTCATCTCTAACACTTCATCAACAAACTATCTTATCTCTGATTGGCACTCCCAGAAACGTGGCTACCAGTGCTTACCAATGATTGTTAAGTTAGGACAGTTGTAGTCAGTTGCGCTTAAGTAACTTGGCTGTTCGAGGTCTTGAAAATCCACAAGAGCCATTTAATCATCCTATAAGGATATGCTTGGATGACCATTTTTTTACCTCTCCACTTCTTGCTCAGGCTCTTCTTCATTCTTTTAATGCAAAAAATCATCTAAATTTTCCTAAATTTTGACTTCTCCCTTTAACTAACTTTAACAATTAAGGTGCTTCTTCTATGAATTTTGTTCCTCTTCTATCTCAGTTTTGGATGAATTAGTTGAAATGACCATTTATTTAACGGGAATAGCATTTATTTAAGTGGAAAGAGGTTGCTAAACCATCGAATCCCTTCGAGACTCCTTCCGCTGCAATTTAGTTTGCATTCTCATCATTTTTTTCTGCTCATACTCCTCACTTAATTAAACAAAAGATACTTGAAACGGGTAATGAGTTCAAAGATATCTGCAATCTTTTCTCTTGAATCCTCGATTCTTGTAAATTTCAGATTGGTCTTGATCGGCTTGAAGTTTGCAAACTCAAATACAAGTGAAGGAAGATCTAAATAACAAAGAAAATACCTTGTAAACTTGTTAAGAGGTCCTACTCTAGAGCATTATCTTGCTCATATATGTAGTTCATGATGGTGGACAGTACTGAAGGTTTGATCTCTCGCATCTGCGAGGTAGAATTCTTCTCTCCAAGGATTTTATTCAATCGGCGTAAGCTTCTTCTTAAAGTAGAATAGAAGTGATTCTTGATATCATTGTCAGTTCTACTTTAAAGGAGTGTGTACCTGCCGATGAAGCACTTAGATATGTCCTTCCATCGATTACCATGCACTTTGTGAAGTTAGAACAACTTAGCCTCCTCTTCCAAGTTCCAAGGCTTTTTATTTACAGCCGGATTGAGATGATTGTACCAGCGTTCTCTGCACTGTTTACCAGTGCGGGAAGTGATCCAATAATTTTCTTTGAGTTTGCAGGCGATTTTAGTCCAGTCATTAAGACCATACTGAGACACCAACTTACAAATGGCTTCGTCTTCCTAAATAGTTAGACAAGTACCTCGCAAGTCCACGATTGACGATTCATCCTGATTTATAATAATTTATATTTATTGATCCTCGATTTGCCCACCAATCAGCCACGAATTCACCATAATAAACAGGAAAGACCTCTTTAATTTTACTTGAATTCAAATAATGGATATTTATTTCATGATCAAATCAACCATCTTAGATGATTACTGAAAAGATGGGATTTCATTCCTGGATGATGCTTTGTCGGTAGATTATATTATTTAGGTATAATAGCATGATGGAAACCATTGAGAAATTTCTGATTGCTGATGCATCTTACAGTTTGGCATTCCTCATCTTTTTCTTTCTGCTATTCTGCCGTAAAATTATGAAGATGGATAAGTTAGGCTCTAATTAATCCACCACTATTCCTATTTCAGTGTGGATCAAGTTCTCTCTTCTAATAATAGTTATGATATTCTACTGTCTTCATATGCTATTCGCTTACACTGCATCTAAATATTGGCTTAGTTAATATCCTAACTTCTCACTCCTAGGGTTATTTTATTTAGTAATGTTTACAATGCAACTCTATATAGTCGTCAAAGAAGTTAAAAAATGCGAGATCAGGTTTAGAGGTAATGTGGTATTCTGGTTGGTATGCCTTTTAACAGAAATAATGGAAATAATTGGCGTTGAGGTAGACATTTTATTATCCTAGATGTTGCTACCAAAGCCTAATCCAACTGCTGCATTGCAGGTCCTTATGTGTCTGGGCTATATCTCCCTTATTTTAATCACTCTCCTAATTGAAAGGAGAGTAGGCTAACTTCATAATGATATTGTCAGTACCTATGCTTAAATAAAGCAAAGCTTCGTGAATAAAGTGGTACCAAAGCAATGGAGAACAGTTTGCACTTGACTGGCCGAATGAAACCAACTAACAGACTTTATGTAGAATTCAATAAGGAGTTTCAGATTATTTAAAGGCAAGATGAACTTATTTGTGAAATAAAAATAGCAGTATATGTGGATGACATTGCCACTATCATTACAAAAACTGATCAAGACTTTCATCTCCTGAGCCAATAAATGATTAAGACATTTCCAGACTGCCCAGAAATGGCTTTGCCGATCCACAACACACACTTCTCAAATTTAATTAAATATGGTCAGTAAAGACAAAGGTGCTATTAAAATTATTTGATTGAGCTCGTAAAGACATAGGAGTATTGCACTCCTTATTTTCTCTAATTTTTATAAATTCCCCCGCTGATACGCAACAAACTGATTAAAAATAATAGAATGAGTGGAATTAGTGATGTTGGAAAGATTAGTGGACTTTCTTAAGAGGAATAAGAACTTAAAGTACCGTTTTTTAAAATCTCAACTCAAAAGAACAATATCTTGATTTCAAATCCTTAGATTTTGGAGTTAAATATCTGCAAGAGCGATGCTGAGATACTCTAATTTCACAATACTCTCATATAATAAAAACGACTCAATATTTAGTTACTTACAGATCCTCCAGAGCCAGAAGCGTTGCTTCATTTCATTGATTTGGTTGTTAATAAGAAAAGTTTATGGAGAAGTTTTGCTGGATGGCTTGGTCTTGGAATTCAGATCTAAAATAAAATTTACAAATATTTTGATGTCTGGTATTTGGGGTTTAAGGGTATATCAATGCAGGTTATTGGTCATCAAATAATTTTTGACAAGGAGGGAAAGATGCATACTATGTATCTATTGTCCATCAGCAAAAAATCATCAAGTGGTGATAATATATCATGCAGGTTCATTAAGAGCTAAGGTACAGTTCTAAAGAAGAGATACAGTGACTTTTTCAATTTGGATAAACAGGTTCGCCGATTTATGGATAAAAATTCAATCAATAGTGACAATCTACCCAATCTACCACCTAAATTTTCGCCATTCGGCAGAAAGACTTCTCCGACCTCCCGACAGGCTCGGTTTGACAGCTACATTAAATAACTAATTAGCATATAAGGAATAAGTACCTATGAATTGACATAGACCGCTGCATAAAATTTCTTTAGTTTATTGGTGTGGACTCGATGTAGCGCAGTCATATCTTTTAATCTTCCCCAAATCAGGAGAATGAGTTAATGTAGCATAGTTAAAGATCATATTTTTGTGATCTGGAGGAAAAGTGAAATATTTAATTCTTTTTTCTATTCTATCAAATAATCAAATATAGCACAGATAAATATCAATATAATTTACAATCTATAGCCCAATTCACTAATTTACGAACTTAAACCCACCGAGACTACATACTCTCGCTGTTTAGCAACACGACCAAGAACTCATAAGTCTTTCCGTTAAGGATTTTAAGGACAGAAGCTGCAAGGCAAGGGCCAGCATTTGGGGTTATGCCTGTCTTTATTCCACTCCAACCTTCTCCAAGCATTCGATTGGTGTTTTCCCAAAGTTTACCTATCGATGCCTTGTCATCCACTTTATTTTAGCTTTATTTTTTTCTCTCCAAATTATCCTTATCACTTTCTATCGATTTTTCCGATCCACTAGTTTCAGGCTCATCCTTTTCCTCGATATCTGCTCTTTCCACACAAACATATTTATGACTTTGAGTATTAACAATTTTTCTAAACTATACATTTTTCATAGCATAAGTGCAAAGTTTGGCTACATCTAAGCCATGCGGATTAGCAAAATTGCTTGTGTTCATTTATATTTTTTTTGCCACTCTGTTCATTTCCTTCAAATAGGTGTTCAAACAATAATTGCCCATAATTTATAGATTTGCACTCATAAACTCACAGTCATAAGCTGAATTGATGTCATTTTTGCTTCCCTTATCGAATTTTAGTAACAATCCTCCAATTTCTGCTATTAAATACGCAGCATCATTTCCACTCGGTAGCATCATACCAAAATAGAGGTCATGTAGGGAGTAGATGTAATCCAATTTCAAATCCGCTGTCGTACCAGTTATGGAGCATGCGTTTTTTTCTGCCCTCACCGTTATTCGTTTTGGATCGAGTCCTAAAGTTTAAACTAACTCTAAAATGGTGATGAGGTTCATTATTTTGGTAAGACTAGCTATCTACCTCTTTTTTTAACTTCTACAAGAATAAATACATTTATTTTGCCTCATTTCGTGCAGAGTCCAACTTTTGGCTGTCACTGATGGTAGCTATAAGTTTTTCTCCACAGTTTTAAATACAGGTAAGCATCCTTTTTTGAAGCCCTGAGCTTCGATTGAATTTGTCTTTGCTTTACTACATTTGTTAGATTTGGCTGAGAGGGGATGTCGTGAGTCGAAGCTGTGTTCTATTCGTGTTTATAGCTATAGAAATTAGTTGAGTCCAAATCTGTTCTCCTTGTGATATTCAATCATAGCGTTTTTTCTGGGAAAGAGAGGAAGTTGACGTTTGTTTCCTATTTCTTTGACAGATTTCTTGTGAATGGGGAGAGGTGGCCTTTTGATCGCAGCAATTTTCATGTGTTATAATTCTATGAATAAACTGCCATTTCTTAAACTTATACGATTAAGCTCTAATACTACATCAATTAAAACAAAAATTATTTTAATTATCTTGATTTCTTTGCATTTATCTATATTTTTGGCAAAAATAAAAATCCTTTCCCCTTTCTCAGAATACATCGGCAATAAATTTACTAACATTTTACAATAAAATAAAGTTAAAACTTTATGAAAAAGGGTATAATTTAATTCAAAAATATGTTCAATCAATTCCACTATCTACTTGTATAATTATTTACTAATTTTGGCCTAATAAGTTACAATAAAACTTTGATAGTTATATTAAAATTCCTGATTGTTCATACAATTGCACTGTTAGAATAGCAGCTTAATCTATGGGGTTATTAAAGGAATTGGTTTTAACAAAAATCCTCAAAGAAACAAGTTTTGTCCATTATTTCTAAATAATATTTGTATCCAATATATTTTTCAATTGACCATTGTTTTGACATTAATCTTTCCACTATCTTGAAACTAAAATTAAAACATTAGGAGTTGACTGATGGTCCACTTATGTTGAAAAATTGTTCGGCTGAATATTAAATCAATCATATACATACTAATTTGCATGAATTGGCAGTCTTAGTCAAAAGTATAAATGGATGAGGAACAGATATTAATCATGCTCACTTAAAACGAAGAAAATTAATAGAATCCTAGTAAAGATCTTTTGGACATATTGGTAGCAGAGCCCACCAATATCAAGAAGTCAACAGAAATTTATGATTATCAGCCAGCCCCTGTTCCCATTCCCCAACAGGATTTAGAAGAAGGCTAAAATACTGAGCTTAAAATATCAAATAATTCAACTTCAACGAATGGGGAAACTTAGATTGCTGTAAGGAAATGCACTTGTCTAAAAACTCGATGCCTCAAAAATTATTGTGAATGCTTTAAGCAAGGTCTCACCTGTACCAACGACTGTACTTGTGTAGCTTGTTGCAATCGATAACGCCTCTTTTTGAATAGGATGTGTCCTTTAGCTATAAAATGTCAATGTCAAAAATGCCACTGCCTAAAGAAATACTGCTAATGCCATAATTCAGGCAGAAAGTGTACAGCTTCATGCAAATGCATTGAATGCGAAAACATGGAGCAATAAGAACGAATGTAGAGCTAAAACGAACTTATTAAAGTATAAAATTAAGGATCTTCAAGTGATCACCATATTTTCCTTGATATTTGATTAATAGGATTACTCTCAAGTAATCAATATAAAACTTTTGACTGAGAATTTGATAATCAAATGAATGAATAGCATCATTGAAGATTCATTTTTTTCTTGAATCATAACCCGAGCTGTTTGGTGATTCGAAGAAATCTTTGGGCTCCCTTTAGACGATTGGCGAAAAAGTCTCCATCAGCTTTCCAAGTTTCTCATGACTCTCCTTTTCTTTTATTTCCCTCACCTTCCTCTCCTCCTCGCTTTCATCCTTGTTAGGCTTATTGGGGGTTATTGGTTCCATCGTAAATAATAATATTAACCTTTGCTTTAGAGTATTTATATCGTCAGTCTTTCGAGGGAATCGAGGGAAGGCCCAGTCTGAGTTTATAAAAATTATTTAATATCAAAGTCCTCAAAAACAAGGAGATTATACAGACAGATATATGAAGTATTAAATATCAAATGTTGGCAGTATGTGCCCAGCATTTGCAATCATATTCGTAGGATGCAGGAAGTCCGTTTCCCGTAATCTCAAGATAATCTTCAATCAATCAGCAACATACTCAGACGCCAGTTAGATCTATCTTAACCGGTGATCAAAAAAAATTACTCAGGCAGCAATACTCCGGTTTCTCTCCTTACCACTGGAAGAAATTCAAAAAACCTCGGCAGACTCAATGACTTATCTATAATTCTATAATTTCAATGATATCATAATTAAGTTCATTTGAATTGAGCAATAGTACGATCATCCTGAAACTACTTGGATATAATTAATGTTTAATACGATTCGCTTCAACCTTTCAAAATAGATAGATATTAGTTCTCCGCTTAAGCCGATTATCCTTTAAAAATATTATTAGATTGGATATTCAGCAAAATGACTTCTATCTAAATATAAATCTCAATTCTATGATTTAGCTTTGGGGCGTGGATAGAAATCATTTTATTCATAAATATTCTGAATTGTTCTATAGATGGACACCAATAAATCAAAATCTGTCAAAATGCTACGAAAACTAACTTCTCCCCAATCGAAACAAACTTAACTATTCACTGATGTCACTAATTTTAAACCCCAAGGACAGCCCAAGTCTATCGCAAAGTCATATGCAAAGATTCCTCGACCTACTGATTCAGCAAAAAGAATCGGATCCCCCAGCAATAAGAGCTATCTATTTAATAAAACAGCTTTTGGTACCCCGTATGATAAATCTACCCTGCTGAGCTACATCTCGACTCCCAACGAAAAGTCTTTCAATATGGAAAAGTTTAAAATGATAAGAGGAGATCAGGCTTCTTACAACTTTAAGTTTAGGGATAATGTACAGTCAACATAAGATGATAACGGTGGATAGGACATGATGAAGGTAAACCTTCTTCTTCCCGATAAAAAAAATGTGGCTAGATATTTCACAACCTTGAGTCAAATATCATAAATTAGTAAGCAATTCGAAAAAGACATGAACTAGTTTGTTGATCGAATTAAAACGCCCATCTATGGTATGATAGGCTTTTAAACTGTGCCTTTTAATTATCACCTCACTCATCTTGTCAATCAAAACGATGATAAAACCTTTGAGGAGTTTTCAAATCAATCGATCAAGTAAATCACAGTTACTCCTTGCCTATTAAAAAAATCAATTAGCTATTAATCGCTATAGTTCAGTGATTTTTAGGTGGTTAAATTTTTAGGAAGTGGGGGCTTTTCTCACGTTTACCTCGCTAAGTGCAAGCTGGATTATCAGTTATGCGCTTTAAAGTTCATAAGAAAAGATTCTATTACGACTGCGAAGAAAGTGAAAATGCTTTAAAATTAAAAAAATATTTTGTTTACGATCAAGCACGAAAACCTCATTGATCTGCTCTATGCCTTTGAGACCAAAAACTACATAGTGTTTGGACTCGAGTATTGCCCCAATGGTAATCTCTACTCCTACCTACAAAAAGTGAAGTGCTTTTCATAGGGTAAAGCCAAAACAGCTATGCTGCAAATACTCAGTGGATTGGATTACCTTCATAACAACAACATCTTATTTAGAGATATCAAATTAGAAAATATACTATTCGACCTTGATGGCAAACTCAAGATCACAGATTTTGGACTATCCAAACCTGATATAAACGAAGATGAGATAACATACTCTTACTGCGGCAGCCCTGAATATATGGCTCCTGAAATGCTAGCAAAATCTGGACATTCCTATGAAGTCGATTTTTATGCTTTAGGAATCCTACTCTATGAACTTTTGTTCGGTCGATCACCTTTCTATGCCCCTAAAAAGTAGGATATTTTTAACGCAATTCTACACTCGTAGCCAAAATTTCCGAAATCTCCAGCAGTTTCAAAAGAAGTGAAATCTCTAATCAAAGGTCTACTGGCCAAAAATCCGAGTCATCGTATCGGTTCTTTGAAAGGAATAAAATAAATAACTTCGCATCCTTGGTTTAAAATTCAAAATTAAGAGCCAATAATCCTATCTGATAACTTACTTTACTAGCACAAAAGTAATGGTAAAAAATAGTTCGAAGAGGCTCGCTAAATATTTGTAAAGTAACAGATTGATAAAAAATTCTAAAAGGTATTTTTCTAGCAAAACTTTGTCAATCGCACACTATGCGAAAAGTTAAAAGCTCGCATTCGAAAATTTAAAGTTGAGCAGCGCCCTAAGGCTACTTTAGTGAAAGCAAGCTCAAAGCGTCGGTGATGAT
>Ga0302197_10003369_pt1 | contig 14532 bp, 13 predicted proteins | sample II_Bog_N2_1_FD_193526 | JGI IMG/M metagenome (GOLD analysis project Ga0302197, IMG submission 193526) | Peat permafrost microbial communities from Stordalen Mire near Abisko, Sweden - II_Bog_N2_1 | ecosystem: Environmental > Terrestrial > Soil > Wetlands > Peat | place: Sweden: Abisko...
CACGACTTGGGATAGCGGCGTGATGCCCACGAATGCGGGCAACTATAATGTCAAGTTTGACGGAAACGGAAACTATTCCGGGAGTTCAGGATGGGTTGCCTACACGATCAATCAGGCAAGCAATGGCACTGTGGGAATCAGCGGTTCGACCAGCGTTCAGGCTGGGGGTAATATCACATTCACCTCCAGCGGAGGGGTTACAGGGAATTACAGTTGGGGAGGGTCGTCCGGGGCCAGTGGTGGCTCGAACTCAAAAAACGTAACCTTCCCCAATGTCGGAAACTACACGGTGACGTGCCAGGACACCGGCGATGTTAACCACTCCGCGAGCAATAATGCGAGTGTTACGGTAACCGTTACCGCGATTCCCCAGTCGGCCCCCACGCTGTCGAGTATCACGAATGGAGGGAATGTTGAAGTCGGGCAAACGCTGACGGCCGTTGTTGCGGGAACCCATACCGGGTACAGCGGAGGTTGGAGCGGGCCCGGATGCGGCACTCCCAATCTTTCAGGGAGTACCTTCACCATCACCCCAACCTCACCAGGGACCTATACCTACCTTGTGAGTTCAACGGCGGGAGGAAATTACTCAGCGTCGGGGAACCTTTCGATAACCTTTCATGTAGCCGCAGTCCCAACGGGCACGATCTCGGCAAGCATCCAGAATATCATGGTGGGGATGTCCACTACCATTGCCGTAGTCTTTTCAACGAACCTGAATCATAACGTATAACCTCTTCACTCCACCCATGACCTCACGAGCGCTGCTTCCCTCCCTCCTTCGCACCGCAGTCTTCGGACTCGCCGCCTTGGTCGCCTCATTGGCGCCCCTCCGGGCCAGCGAGTTCATTCGTCCCGTTGATCCATCCCGGATCGTCCGCGACACGCTGACGGCAGACGAGGCTGGAGCCGTCATGAATTTCTCGGTGTCCCTGCGGATGCGCAATACGGCCGAGTTGCAGGCGCGGGTCAACAAGGGGGAGGTCATTTCACAGGACGAGATGGAGGCCAAGTATCTCCCCGTCCGCTCGGATTACGAAACGGTCGTCGCATGGCTTGAGGGCCAGGGCGTCACGCGGGACGAGTTGGTGGACTCCAACCACACGAGCATCTTTGTGAAGGCTTCGGTGGCGAACGTGTCCCAGACCCTCGGGGTGACGTTCGCCCGGGTGGCGAATCTCGAGCCTGACGGCGCGGGCGGGTCTGTGACCCGAGAATATACCTCGGCCATCACGGAGCCCTCCCTGCCTGCCGTGATCAGCGAGAAGCTGGTTGGGGTAAATAGCATTCAGCCGCACCTGCATCCGATGCCGCATGGTACGTCCACGACGCCTGTGCAACTCATTAACGGCGGCCTTATGACCCCCATGGGGACCAACACGATCTACAACAACGCGAGCACGCTCACCGGAGCGGGACAGACGATCGCTCTCTACGGAATCGCAACCCCCACCCCGTCGGATCTTGAGGGATATTGGGCAGGGATCGGATCGAGCGAGACGCTGGACAGCTACACCTTGGTTGCGATTAGCGGAGGAACCCCCCCGGCGTCGCAGGCCACTCCCTCCTTTGTTTACGAGGCAACTTGCGACGTTGAGATGGCGAGCGGGATCGCCCCCGCTGCAAAGATCCGCCTCTATACCGACAGCACTTATTTCAACTTTCTGGCGGCGATCCTCAACGACCGCAAGAACGACCCCACGATCACGGTGGTTTCGATCAGCTGGGGGAATACCGAAATGACCTCAAACCCCTCGATGGCTCAGGCGTTCCTGACGATGGCCGCCGAAGGGATCACGGTCTGTGCGAGCACGGGCGACGGTGGAAGCAATCCGAATGGGTCGACCTATCTTTACGATGCGTCCAGCCCTTTGGCTGTCGAATACCCCGCCTCGGATGTCAACGTGACTGCGGTTGGCGGAACGGAAGTTTATCCGGGAGGCACATCTTGGATCGAGGTAGGAGATCCCTCCGGGGGCGGTGGATTGAGCGGCTCTTACCAGAGGCCGACCTGGCAGGTAGGCGCGGGCGTCCCTTCCGGCACGGCACGCTGCGTCCCGGACCTTAGCCTTAATGCCAACGATTATTACGCCTTTTCCGCTGGCCAGCTTACAGGTTTCAGCGGGACGAGTGCATCCTGCCCGATCTTTGCAGCCTATATCGCCCTGATGAATCAGGCGCTCGCCCAGCACAATCTGGCCCCGATGGGCCTCCTTGGGCCGAAGATATATCCCCTGAACGGGACAGGTGCCTTCACCGATATCACGTCCGGCTCGAATGGAGCGTACACGGCAGGCCCGGGCTACGACCTTGTGACCGGCATTGGCTCCCCCAATTTCGATGGCCTTCTTGAGGTTTTCGCCCCTTGGGCTGTCCCGGTAACCCCCACGCCCACCCCTACCCCCACACCCACCCCGACGCCGGGCAGCGGAGTTTCGGTTGTGAGCGGCATCCCCTCCTCGCCTGTGCAGAACGGCTCCGCTTCCATCTCGCTCACCACCTCGGCTCCGGGCGGCGAGAGCAGCTACCAGTGGTACTTGGACGGAAAGGCCATCGCCGGGGCGACGAGTTCCTCCCTTTCGGTTGCCGCCACGGCCGCCAACAAGGGCGACTACAGCGTAACGGCCTCGGACGGCACTTCGGCCGACGCAGGTACGCTCGCCGTAACGACGAACGCTTGGCTCGTTAACCTCTCCGCCAGGGCCTACGCCCAGACCGGGGCCAACCAGCTTATCGCCGGATTCGTGACCACTGGCAGCAGCAGCAAGTCGATCCTCGTTCGCGGAATCGGCCCTGCCCTCGCCAATTTCGGCGTGAGCGGCTTCTTGACCGACCCGCAGCTTACGCTCGTGTCCGGATCGACGATCCTCTCCACCACAAGCAACTGGAGCAGTTCCCTAAGCGCGACCTTTGCCACCCTTGGAGCCTTCAACCTTACAGCAGGCTCGCACGATGCAGCGACCCTCGCAACCCTTGCCCCCGGGGCGTACACGGCCCAGGTCGTCTCATCGACCACCAACAGCGGCGTTGCGCTGGCGGAGGTTTACGACGCCGATAACACCGCACCGGCCAACAGGCTCATTAACCTCTCCGCTCGCGCCTTCGTCGGCACCGGAGCCAATATCCTGATCGGCGGCTTCGTGATCGAAGGCACCACCTCGCAGACGGTGATCATTCGCGGAGACGGGCCGAGCCTCGCAGGGTTTGGCCTCACTGGAGCCCTCGCCAACGCGACGCTTACGCTTTCCAACGCGTCCGGCACCATTGCGACCAACAACGGATGGAGTAATGCGACTGTCCTCGGAAGCGCGGCCACCGTAGCAATCACGGTGCAGCCCTTGACCGCCGCCCTTTCCTCAAAGGTTGGAGCGTTTGGCCTCACTGTCGGATCCTTGGATTCAGGGATGGTTGTGACTCTGCCCCCCGGAGCGTACACGGCGCAGGTTTCCGGCACCAATGGCACCACGGGGATCGCACTGATCGAGGTCTACGAGCTTCCCTGATCAACGACTTTTCGTTCGCAAAGGGGATGCCCTGCCGACCCAGGCATCCCCAGCCCAATCAAAACTCTCCGTATCTCTTCGACGTGAAAGACCTTATCAAATTCTTCGCTCTCTACTATCTGGCGAACGCTGTCGTGGCCGGGGCACTGATTGCGGTGCTCTGCCTCGCGGATTAGGGCGGACGAAGGAAACGCATTGTCTGATGGGATCTGCCCTGTTTGGGCGCTCTCTGCCTCTGGGGTAAAGTACTTTTGACGCCCTGGCGTGGCGTGGCCTGTTCGAACACGAAATCGCCTTGTGCTATGATCGGAACACCAACCGCAACAAATGTCCTTCATCCAACCCCTTAAAGAATTAGTGACCGGAGAGGCTGTCCGGCCCGATGCCATCAATCGGGATGCCTCGCTCAGCGCCCGCATGGCGGGTCGCACAGTCATCGGGGCCTCGTTCGCAAACGATTCGGTTCGGCTGGCCCCCATTACATTTGACCGCAAGGGCTTATATACCGTCGGCACGGTGCAAACCCTCTCCTTTGACATCAACCGGCCAATCCCGGCCACGATTTCCTCCGCTCTGGCCACCTTGGCGGCCAAATACCGGACAAAGAACCTCGTGGTTTCAGTCGGAGGGGCGTGGTTTGTCGTGGGGACGGACACGCGCTTTGCGGGAAACTCCATTGAGCGGAATCGGCAGCTCATTGCTGACCCGCAGGCCGTCGTCGGCCAAGAGGCCACCTCGGGCATGCTCTTTGCGCCCGTTCCCAATCCCCTTCAAAGCCAGTCCATCATCTTCAACTTTCCCCGAGAACTTGTGGGGGAGCTGGTTTCGCAGTTGGAGAAGGACTACCAGGTCTGCCGGGTGCAGTCGGGATGCTTCAGCATCGTCAGCTACGTTGTGGAGTGCCTTTTGGCAAAGACGGCAACCCAGCAGGACCTTCTGGTGGTGGACAATACCGGCGTTGTTCTCCTGTCGGGGTTAGGGAACAGGTGGGGAGAGCCCGCATTCAAGTCAGGCATCGAAATCTTGGGTCAGGATGCCGCCAAGAAGGCAGGGGGCGGCGAAACCTTGGGCCATGACGCGATCAATCATGCCGTGGACGAGATGCTTTCCCGGAGGGAAAACACCCAGACGCCGCTCGCCTACGTCAACTCGACAGGAATCGACCTGGAGGAGCACCTTCACAAGAGCATCCCGGATGGATCGATCACGCGGCTAATGGCCGACCAAGCGGCGGCCGACTTCTTCACTCTTTGCTATGACGCCCCCGGAGAGGTCTCCGTGGATATTCACCCGGCGCCGCTGCCCCACCGCCCCCATATCAGCAGGGTGCAGATGGGGTTCGCCGTGGCCCTCGTGATTGCGGCATTGGGTTTCGGCGCTCTCGCATTCCAAGCGGCACAGAAGAACGCGGCTCTCATCGCTTCGAAAGCCACCAGCGAACAGGCCGTCGCGGGACGCCAGGCGCAGCTTAACGCAAGCAAAGCGGTCCTCGCCGAGGCCGACGCCAACCGCAAGCGGGCGGACCGAATGGCCCAGTGGCTTACGATCTCGATGAACGTGCAGCCGGTGATCGCGACGGTCCTCGATGCGGCTCCGAACGAAGTCACCGTCGACAAGCTCCTCATCAAGCTTTCCGAGGGTCAGTCACAGGTCGATATTTCCCTCACCCTCCACGGCAAGCCTTCGTCTTGCTCAAATGCGATCGACGAGATCACCAACAAGCTTGCCAGCGCCGGCGTGACGCTCGCTTCCCCCGAGCAGAAGGAACTTCCCAACAATGAGGGTGTTCGCTTCCTCGGCCGTTTCCTTTTCCGTCCTCCGAACCAAATGAAGTGGAGCGGACAGAACGTCGCTTCCGCCCATTCCACGCAGCCGTAACCTTTTTCTCCATGGCACGTTATTTTTCAGTTTTCCTTGTGCTCGCCATTCTCGCAGGAGCTTCGATTTTTTCGTGGAGCCACATTTCGGACCGGTATGGGGTGATCCTTGCGGATTACAATGTGTCCAAGACCGCGTATGACCGCGTGGACATGGAGGCCAAAGGACTAAGCCGGCGGGCCGCGGAAGTGACCCGCTTGGGCAGCGATGTTAACAAGTTTCTCTCCGCTTGGAGCCTGCTCGCCCAGGAGGGGACGGAAGGGCCCGGCCCGGTCGGAAATAGACTCAGCTCTCTCGCCAAAACCCACGGACTCCTGACCCTTCGGCTTCCTACGCCGAAGAGAGAGGACTACCCGTTCGCCGGAAGCATAGCCTCCGTTCAATTGGTCGGTTTTAGCGTCACAGGCCCCTACTCGCAGATCATGGCGTGGCTAGGGGAGGTAGAGGACAGCTTCGTCTTCGCCCGCGTCGAGAGCGTCGAAATCTCCCCATCGGGCACGGCCGCCGACGTGGAACTTGTGCTCAATCTCGCATTTCTCGCCGACAAGGAGCCCGCAAAATGAGCGCGATATCTAAGCCAACGGCCCCGAAGCTTCGTGTTCCACGCGACCCAGGTTACTTGGCGTACATCTGGATCTCCTCCTGCCTGAAATACGCTCCGAGCGTTCTGCCCGGCGGTATCCTGTTTGCGTCTGTATGGGGATTCGGAACCTACGACGCCAATCAGGACCAATGGAGGCATCAAAGTTGAGTGACCCGCAACCCCCGTGAAGTCCAACGATACCTATGCACCGCACCATACTCTTCTCTTTCTTCGCCCTCGGCCTCGCAGGCTTTTCCGTTGCTGCCGAGACTCCCGCAGCCTCCAGCAATGATTTGCTCTCCATCATGCCCGAGTCCCGCATGAACAGGGCCCTTCGCCCGGTCACCGAGAATCCCTTCCGGCGCTTCGTGGTTCAGATACACGACGACGACCGAGGGGATGGTTCCTCCGTGGAGTCCCTTGTCGAAAAGAACTTTGGCGGGCACAACATTGGTGGAGTCGTGCCTGCGTCGCAGCATTTCAAAGGGGGCGCGGTCATAGGCGGCGTCCTGTTTGAACTCGGCGAGGAGATACTCGTGGAGAAGGATGGCGAGGCCATCCAGGTCGTTAAGGGATATCGTATCTTTCTTCGGCAGATCACATCCAAGGCCATCGTCCTCGAATTGAACCAGGTCGGCGTCGGTGCCGAGCCCGGGGACTCGAAGAAGACCTCGGACAACAAGCAGTCGGTCTCGCTCCCGCTCGACGAATTCTTCAAGTAAGATGCCTCCCCACGCGCCCTCAGCTGCGAGCATTGACGCAGCCTTCAACGACCGAAGGGTCATTCCGCTGACAACCCTGAGGGATGTCCCATCGAATGACACGCTGAAGCTCTATTTTGCATGGTGCGAACGGCTGGGGGCCCCCTTCGAATCGAGCAAGCACCCGTGGGTGCCTGTTGGACAGGTTGGGCCTGTTCTTGTAATAGCCCACTGCAAGATTGACGCCCACTGTCCCTTCCCTCCATGGGTCGCTCAGCGCGCGGTCATCAAGGATTCGAGCTACCGCGCTTTTGTGACCTTCATCACCCCTCTGGTGGAGCGTTTCAGTGGCGGGGATAAGATTCCCCTCCTCCCTGTCAGGGAGACGCTGGACCTGAAGCACAGTAACAATCCCGGCGAACTCATCGATCTGATCGCACAGGAATTCATCCTCACCGACCAGCAAAAGTCGTCCCTGGCCTCAGCAAAGGCCAAGGGGCACATTGCAGTCAATGCGATCCCCGAGGGCTTCTGGGAGGCGATGCAGTTCATCCGCGGTGCAGCCGCAGTGGTCGACATCAGGAACGCCGCCTTCGATTTGGCGTGCAACAGTGCGATTCAGGAGACGATCCGTGCCCAGTTTACAGTCGCGGTCTTCTACTCAACGGAACGCTGCATCTATGTGGCCGCCCCAGCGGTGGCGAACAACCAAATCAAGGACGTTCTCGGCGCCATCCTCGGCAGCACCCACAAGGGGTGCAAGATTTGCCTGGTCCTCGCCTCCGCGAGTGCGATCAAGGACACGTCGACGAACAGGGCCAACCGCACCGAGACCGACGCGGCCATGGCGAACGCAAAGGTAAAGGCCCTCCAGCAGGGTGCATCCGACCATTCGAAGTCGGACATGATCCTCAATGAGGACAAACTGCGCAATTTTGAGCCGATACCGGGACAGGACTCAAACGAGGACCTCTTTGAGCACATCCTTTACCGGGGCATCAAGCAGGGGGTGTCCGACATCCATTTTGAACAGGTGAACGGCATCGGGCGCGTGCGCTTCCGCAGGGATGGGGATTTGCACATCTTCATGCAGTTCAGCATCGAGGTCTCGAGGGGGCTCCTTGGTTTCGTGAAATCCGGAGGTTGCGGCATCAGCGGGTTGGACACCAACAACCACATGCCGCAGGACACGAGGGCAAGTGCCCGTATCGGCAAGGATGTTTACAATCTCCGGCTTAACCTGATCCCCCACCGGCTCGACACCCATCAGGTGCTGGTCATTCGTATCCTGGCGAAACATTCGGATCTCCTAAGCCTCGACAAACTGGGGCTCGATACCCGTGCGCTGAGCATCTTTCGTCGAGCGATCGGCCGTCCGCATGGCCTTATCCTTGTCACAGGGCCAACCGGATCCGGCAAGACGACGACGCTCTACGCGTGCCTGGCAGAGATCAATACGACCGACATCAAGATCAACACGATCGAGGATCCGATCGAAATTGACCTCGAGGGAACGACCCAGTCGCAACTCAACGAGAGCCAGGAAGTGACCTTCGCCGCTCTTCGTGCAGCCGTTCTGCGGCAGGACCCGGATGTCATCATGATGGGTGAAATTCGCGACACGGCCTCCGCAGAGCTTGCCTTATCACTCGCGGAAACGGGGCACCTTGTCTTCTCAACTCTCCACACAAATTCCGAGATCGAGGCCATCAGCCGCATGATGGATATGATCAAGGACAAGGACCGCAAGATGGTCCTCGCGAAATCACTCCTGCTCCTCCAAGCCCAACGGCTGGTCCCCCGCCTCTGCCCGGAATGCCGGAAGGAGCGTCCTGTGACCCCCGAGGAGCGGGCCATTCTCGCCCTCCACGGGCACCAGGGCATAACGGAAGTGTACACTGCCGACCCAAAGGGCTGCCCCCAGTGTAGCGCCGGGCTCAAGGGGCGCACTAGCGTAATGTCGCTTCTCCCTGTGACAAAGGAGATATCCGGCCTAGTCATGAAGAATGCGGACGTGCATGACCTCGCCGCTACCGCCAAAAATCTCGGCTTCCTCAGCCTCTATGAGGAGGCGCTCAACAAGGTTCTCACCGGCGAAATCACCATGGAAGCCGCCGACGTATGGCGCGACCCATGGGAAGGCTTCTCACTGTCGGAGCCGGAGTCGGAGCCCGAGGGAAAGAGGAGCGTCGCCTAAGGCATCCCATGGCCTCCTATCGCCCACAGCAGTATTTTCAGCCTTCCTTCATTACGAAGGACAAGTGGAAATTCTATAGTTTCACGGTCACCCCGAAGGATCGCACCATCAAGGTGCCCCCCAGGAAGGTTCCCGTCCTCTGCCACATTCCCGACGCCGCGATTCTTGGCGTAGGGGCGCAGGACGACGAAAACGTGGTCAAGGATGTGGTTGCCGACTACGAGATGTGGTTCCAGCAATCGGTTGTCGGCCAGACTATCCCCTTAGAAGAGCGGGTTGCCTTCTATTCGACCCTGGCGAACAACATGCAGGCTGGAAGCGGCGTCAGCATGCTTGATGCCCTCTCTCGCGGGCTGGCGACCGTGAAGAGCCCGTATTTCCGGGGGGTCGTCGCTGCGGTCATGTATTACATCCGCAACGTCGATGGCTCCCTGAGCGATGCGATCAGCTTCTTTCCGGCAGCCTTCGACGACATGACCGTGTCTCTTGTCTCAGCCGGAGAGCAGGCGGGGAACCTGCGCGAGGTGCTGATCGAGCTCTCGAAAAACACGAGAGGGGCGCTCAAGACATGGAAAAAGATCGCGGGAATCCTCGCCTATCCCGTGCTGGTCTTCGGGGCCATCTTCGTGGTCTTGAATGTCCTCGGCATCTTTGTGTTCCCAAAGTTGATGCCTACCTTTGTCGCAATGATGCCCCACGGGCTCCCCACCTCGACCAAGATCGTCAACGCCGTCACGGTCGTCATGCACGAGTACTGGTACATGATGCCTGTCTTGGTGGTGCTTTCCATCTTCCTGTTCAAGAGGCGGGCAAAGCTGCTTAACGAGCCCCACTTTCAGCGAATCCTCATCCGTGTTCCCGGATTCGGGAAGCTGATCCGCCTCGCAATCATAATTCGTACGCTCCGGGTCTTCTCGCAGATGTTAAGGGCCAAGGTGCCGCCGGCTCGCCTCTACGACATCGTGGCCCGTTGCTCCGGCAACATCGTCTACAGCGAATACTTTCGCGCGGTCTACGTGCGCCTCAATTCGGGACTCGAGCCCTTTCACGCCTTCTCCCGTGAGCGCTACCGGATAGGAGAACCGGGGCTCGACCTCGCACAGGCCATGAGGACGGGTTCCGCCACGAACGATCCTGCTTCAGCCATAGACGAATTGGTCGAGATATATGATGCGGAGATGTCCTCCCAGCTCGAGAGGCTGCCGAACTATTTTAACCTCCTTACGCTCATGGTCGTGGCACCAATCTTCATGCTCCTGGCCCTGGCCGTCATCGAGCCCTCCTTCAAAATGGGAGAGGAGACTCAGGCGGCGGCCACGGCGGCGATCCACCGTTGAGCAAGCCCTTCCTAAAGGGTCCGTAACTTTTCCTTTCGAATGAAATTAAACCACGTCCGCGAACTTCTCTCAATCAGCGCTGCTCTTGTCCTTGGGGCCGTCTCCCATGCCGCTACCCTGCCGGCGGGGATGATCCTTCATGCCCGGATCCTTGACGACGTGGTCATCAAGGCGGGCGAGCAGGCGGTGATCCCATGCGGCCTGTCGGATGATGTCGTCTTCGATGACAGAGTATTCATCAAGGCCGGGGCATTGATAGAGGCAAAGACTGGCCCGAGCGAAAGGAAGGGCTTCGTGCAGGCGACCACGACCCATGTGGTCTTCTCGGATGGCAAGACCGCGGAGGTCCAGGGACTCCTGATGGCACCGAACAAGTCGAAGGCGACGATTGGCAGTGCCATTCATCAGGAGGCCTATGTTGCGGCCCTCTGGGGCGGCGATGCCTCGATGGTCCTCGTGCCAAAGGGGTCCGTGGTGTTCATCAAGCTCGGCGCCCCGCTCACGATTCCTAACTAAGGCGCCCTGTTCGACATGAAACCCCGATACGTTCCCCTGCTTATCTTGGCGTCTCTCGCCACCGTATTTGTTATTCACTCCCGGGCTTATGACGGGACAGTCCCCAAGGATGTCCAGCCTCATCCCTTGGCCCGCGCGGGTCTTTCGTCGGCCGAATTTGCCCAAGTCGACAAGGCCATGATGGAAACCTCCTCAACGAATCCCGAGCTCCGGGTCTTGGATGCCAAGATACGCGATCTCATCGACGAAAGAGTGGACCTGCTCTTTCGAGCAACGTTAAGCGGTGCCACCATTTCAGGAGGGTCATACGGACCAGACACGCCTGAGATTTACAGCAGCTGGTTGGCATCGGCGAGCGCGGCGGTGCCGACCAAGAGCAACTTTTTTAACGTTAATGATTATGCACTAGGTTACTGGCAGCTAGATCAAGTCTTGAAGCCCGACATCCGAGGCTACGTTTATTACTATGCGAATGATGACCTGACGACTGTGCAGGACTTGTTTCAGAAATCGAGTTATCCGGATTTGCCGACAGCTCAGTCTTTTATTAAGCTTCACCCACTCAATCCCAATAATATCGTCAGTGGCGGTGTAACAGTCGTCACTGTGCCTCTTCAATTGGGGGATGCGACCAATGTCCATGGTCGCTACGAGATCATGGCCTATGCTGCCGAGCCGCGCAGCCTTGCGCTCGGCGCTGTGTCCGACGCGGCAGCCAACGGCGTGTTCGCAGTTTCCCAGAATCTGCCGGCGGTATGGAGGGCAGATTCTCCCGGGCACAATTACGAACTGCACCAATGGCACAGCGCCGAATTCCGGTTCACCAATCCGGACCAGGAGAATTACTGGAATGCGTTGCTTAACCAATTTCGACTCCTCCCTAGCCAATGAACAATCGCTCAAAGCTGGCCGTCGCGTTCGTTGTTCTGCTACTGCTGCTGGGCGGCTGGTGGCTATGGAAGAGCAAAGAGGCGTCGGCTCCGGTAATTGCTGCCAAGTCGGCGAGTTCCAATTCAAGTTCGGTACCGAGCAAGACGATTCCTTCCAGCCTATCTCAATCCAGCTATCCGAATGGATTGCCGCCAAAGAAAGATTTTATCGATCCAAAGGTGGCGATAATTGAAGGGATATGGGCGGGAAAAAATGCCCAGGCCCAGGATTTTTATGGCAAGGTTATTGATCAACACGAAGAGCCGGTGGTCGGTGCAACTGTGAATGGCGACCTGATGTTCATCCAAGGTGTTGATGTCGGGGAAAGAAAGGAAGTGTATAAGACCGAGACCGATGCAAACGGGATGTTTGAATTTACCGGTTTGCACGGCTGGGAATTGGCTATCGCTCCGAGCAAATCGGGTTATGAATTGGGCAGGAACACAACTGCGCTTCAACTACCGATAGGTGGAAAGACTTCGTCTATCAATCGTGCGATTTTCCACATGTGGAAACTCCAGGGTGCTGAGCCGATGGTGCATACTTCGATCCAATCCGGTCTTGCTTGTGATGGGACGCCCAGAAAATTTGACCCGCTAACGGGAAGAAGGGATGCCGGTGACTTGGTAGCCACTTTGACCCGCAACCCAGTGAATATCGATGGAGGCAAACGGTTCGACTGGGCTCTCACTCTAGGGATTGAAGGGGGAGGGCTAATCCCGATCAATGACCTATATCCGAACGAGGCCCCCGCGGACGGCTACCAGTCCTCGGTTGCAATCAATATGCCTTCAGACGCCAAGAATTGGACGCCTTCTGTAGTCCAATCCTACTACATCTTTGACGGGAAGAACTACGGCCGAATCACGATCAATATCATGGCAAACTACCAGCCGCCGCCGACCCATTTTGAGATCGATTCTTACGTCAACCCTGCCGGCTCGCGTAACCTGGAGTTCGACCAAACAAAGCAGGTCCGTTGACCTGCTGAGGGAATATCTCTCCCTTGCCGACCCGAACGACGTTGATGGCCGCGATGAACGGCCTGTGCCGGGGGGCATCCCCGTCCAGCCGTGGCATTACGGCCCCGGAAACCGCCCCTGGCGCGATTTTCTTCATCCGAACAAGGGGGAAACCCTGCGTTCTGGGGTTCCCGATGCCTTGGGCGTACTTGCCTCGCTGCCGCTCGGCTGGTGATGAATACGGTGAGACGCAATACGTCCAAGCGCTTTGCGCTTAGGATTTGCGAGCCCCGGAAGCTCCATTTTATCGCAGCTTCCAGCCATTTCCCAGCGTCTCCCCAAGGATCGCCCCGCTTCTCGGTAACGTCATATCAGCTGCCCTTGCGGGCCGCATAGGCGGTCAGGGCATCCTGGACGACGCGCAGGATATGCCTTTGCTGATCGCGAGGCAGATTGCTGGCCCGCTCGAACACTTGGCGCAGTTTGCCCGTGGGGCCGGCTCCGCGGTCTTTATGCTCTTCGCGTCCCAATAGAAAATCTCCCGTCACGGCAAGGGCGTCGGCCAAGCTGGCTAACTGCTCAGCTTTAAGCGCAACTGGCTCGCGTTCCCAATACGTGACGACCCGCTGAGATGTTCCCAGCTTGGCCGCGAGCTGTTCTTGGGTAAGCCCAGCTTGCTGACGCGCTTGCGCGATGCGTTCGCCCATCTTGGTGCGTGGTTTGGCGGTTGGTCTTCCCATTGAGATATCGGCATTATGCAGGCCGATTTCCATATTACACTAAACGAAAACGCTTGCATAGTTACACGTAATGCGTGTAATGATGCAACATGTCAAAATTTCCCTCTTCGAGCTTGACGCCTTCTGGAAAACGGAGGCCGGAGGAGGCCGCAGCGCTGACGGCGAACGCTGCCGCCGATCTGCTTAACCGGGTGACGGGGTTCTAAGAAGCTTGTCGCCCGGCTTGAGGCCGCGGGAACGTGGTCGGGACGAGAGGCCATCACTCGGGAGTTCTGGCCTGTCGCGACAGCGAAGGCCGTCTAACATGTCCTCCGAGGTCACACCGGAACAAGAGCGCTGGTGGCGGCGCCTAACCCGGACGATCAAGGATATGCCTCCGGGCGTCGAAATCCTCGTTAGGGACGGTGGTATCGCTCTCGCAGAGCGAGGAGCCACGGACGTTTATTTTAAGGCCCATGGTGACGTCGATAATGTCCCCACGATGGCGGTGTACCCTATCCAATGCGGGCGAATCAAGGACATCGATTCCGCCACCTGACAACTGGCGTAAGGTATCTCTTGCCATGAGCAAACTCACCCAGGCGGCCCAATACGTGATCGATCGGTACATGGGGGAAATGATGCCCCGTTTCGATATCACGACGAACTGGGAGCGCATATGGGCCATAGAGCGGCGTTTTGGCCTGATCGGCTACGGGGATCTCGTTGAGAAACGCTTCCGGCAAGGCGAGGCATCTGCTCGACTGAGCCGGTGCAGGGAAATCTACGCAAAGACGATGGATTCTGACTCCCACGCCAGACTCCAAGACGCCAAGAGCGCCTACGCTCACGCCAGTCGGTAGTCGCGGACGGGCCGCCTGTATCTCTCCCGCATGAAACCATCCGAGTCACCGACCATCTTTGGCTATTCCTGGGACGCCATCCAATCGATACAGCAAGGCACGTATCGGGCGGCACCCATCAATCTCAGTATGCCCAGTAAGCGGCCCGCGACCGACAAAGATAGGGCTCTCCTAGCCGAGCACGGCGAGCAAGGGCTTCGCGACCGCCAGCTCTACGGAGTGCTCGACCGGCTAAACCTTCCGATGGGCTAACCCCCGCCGGAGGAGTTAGTTTCGGGATTTCGACCTGTGCTTCTGACTCAGAGACTCTTGACTTTCCAAGCAATGGTGACTCTAATACACC
>Ga0302197_10003370_pt1 | contig 14528 bp, 11 predicted proteins | sample II_Bog_N2_1_FD_193526 | JGI IMG/M metagenome (GOLD analysis project Ga0302197, IMG submission 193526) | Peat permafrost microbial communities from Stordalen Mire near Abisko, Sweden - II_Bog_N2_1 | ecosystem: Environmental > Terrestrial > Soil > Wetlands > Peat | place: Sweden: Abisko...
TAAAGGCGAAATGGCAGACATGAACCAAGCCGTTAAAGGCGATTGGACAAATATAAATTATGATGATAGCACCTGGGCTTTTGCGGCCAAAATTGCAGATGGAAGACCAAAAGGCACAGCTTGGGGGGTAGATTGGGCATTAGTACCGTCATCATTGCCGGCCAGGGAAATGACTTATCAGCGCATCCTTAAATTACGCACTGCGGTTGGTATAAACGTACCGCCAACATTCCCCGAAAAAAAGGCTTCATTAACTATTCCATCCAACACAACAGTTGTGTTATTGCTTGATCAAACTTTTGAGACCAATGCCTATATCACATTAAATTTTAGTGGCGGCAAAGATGCAGGGATTTCATTAGGTTATGCCGAATCACTTTACGAAAAAGGCAGCAACGGCAGGCTTAAAGGTAACCGAAATGAGGTGGCAGGCAAGGAATTTGTAGGCAGAATAGATAGCCTGATTTCAAATGGTAGCCTTGGGCAATCGTTCACAACATTAAATTTTCGCACCTTCCGTTATATCAGGCTAATTGTGCAAACTAAAAATGAGCCACTAACTATTGATGATCTTTATGGAATGTTCACCGGCTATCCCTTTAAAAGAGAATCAGTTTTTAATTCTGATAATGCGGAAATAAAGCAAATTTTAGATATTGGCTGGCGCACCGCGAGGCTTAACGCATGGGAAACTTATACAGATTGCCCTTATTATGAGCAATTACAATACATTGGCGATACCCGCATACAGGCATTGATCTCCTATTATAATACTAGTGATGACCGCCTTGCACGTAATGCTCTTAATCAGATTGACCATTCGCGATTACCCGAAGGTGTGACCAGGAGCTGTTATCCCTCAAACGGGACACAGATCATCTCACCATTCTCATTATGGTATATCTGTATGCTGCACGACTATTGGATGTATCGTGGCGATAATGCTTTTATTAGAAATAAATTACCTGGCGAAAGAGGGATATTGGATTTCTTCAGTAAATATCAACAGCCTGATGGTTCGTTAAAAGATACGCCTTACTGGGCTTTTGTTGATTGGGCAGGCAATATGGGTGGTGGCGGCAATGGCTCAGACGGGAGCGCGGCTATTTATGACCTGCAATTACTTTGGGCCTATCAATGGGCGGCAGAAATGGAAGCCAAAATTGGTTTGCCGGATTACGCCAAAATATATAATGCAAAAGCCATACAGTTAAAAGCGACCATACAGCGTAAATATTGGGATCCTGTTAAAAAGTTGTATGCTGATACTAAAGAAAAAAATAGCTACTCACAGCACGTTAACTCCTTAGCTATAATTACCGGTGTAGCAAGTAAGGCAGACATACCCGCGGTTGTAAATGGGCTACTTAATGATAAAAGCTTAACCCAATGCTCCGTTTACTTTAAATATTATTTGAACCAGGCCTTGATAAAAGCAGGTTTTGGCAATGATTATATGAATTGGTTAGGTATTTGGCGCGAAAACATAGCAATGGGCCTTACCACCTGGGCTGAATATTCCGACGTCAACAGTTCCCGTTCCGATTGTCACGCATGGGGCGCCAGCCCAAATATTGAGTTTTATCGCACAGTGTTGGGTATTGATAGCGATGCGCCAGGGTTCAGCAAAGTAAAAATTGAGCCACATTTAGGATCGTTAACAAACGTAAGCGGCGAAATACCACACCCAAACGGTAAAGTCTTCGCATCGTACCAGTTGAAAGATGGGAAATGGAAAATAAAGATCAGTTTACCCAAAGAAACATCAGGTACTTTGATATGGAAATCAAAACAATATCTATTGAAAACGGGTGAGAATTCATTCGTGATATAAAACGAAGAAAACGATTATAATTTATGCTTTTTCAACATAGTTCAAAAGATATGGTAACTAAAATGGTTTATAAAAAACACATCAGCAAAATTTTATTATCCGGTTTATTGCTTTTTATTATCAATATAAGTAACGCTCAAATTGTGCTGCCTGCTTGCTTTACCGATAACATGGTTTTACAACAGCAAACAAAAGTGAACCTTTGGGGAACTGAAAGCCCCGGTAAAAGCTTTACCATAATTACCTCATGGAATAAAAAAACTTATAAAGTTACTGCCAATGAAAACGGCAATTGGGAAATAAAAGCAAGTACCCCGATGTACGGTGGCCCTTATACTATTACATTTAATGATGGCCAAACAACTACCCTGAAAGATATTTTGATAGGCGAGGTTTGGGTATGCTCAGGGCAATCAAACATGGAGATGCCACTTACCAGTTTTTATGGCGATGTATTAAACCTAGAATATGAATTGGCTGATGCAGCCAATTATCCCGAAATACGGATGCTGAAAATCGATAATAAACTCAGTTTTACGCCACTTACCAAGGTACAAACCAGGGGCGGATGGGCTGTATGCGACCCACAAACTGTGCGTAATTTCTCGGCTGCTGCTTATTTTTTCGCGAAGAATTTATTTTTGGATAAACATGTTCCTATAGGCATTATCAATAGCACCTGGGGCGGCACTGTTGCTGAAGCCTGGACCAGCGGCAGCGCTTTAAAAACAATGCCTGCTTTTGCTCCATTTGTAAATGCTGCAGAAAATGGCATGACTCAGGAAAAGCTTGATGCAAAATATCAAACGGAAGTAACGGGCTGGATTGATTCAATAAATGCAAAAGATCCCGGCTTTCAGCAAGGTAAACTACTTTGGGCAGAACCGGGCTTTGATGATTCCGCATGGCAAAAAATGACCCTACCTACCTACTGGGAGCAAGCCGGGGTGCCTGATTATGATGGTACAATGTGGTTCAGGAAAAACATTACCATTCCCGCATCGTGGGCAGGCAAGGATTTAAAACTAAACATAGGTGGTATTGATGATTATGATGTATCTTATTTTAACGGTGCGCAAATAGGGCATACCGAGCTGTTTGTTCCTAAACGCAGCTATACTATACCCGGTAAACTGGTGAAAGCTGGTGAAAACACTATTGCAATACGAGTTTTTGATAATGGCGGCCTTGGCGGCATTAACAAAGGGCCACTTCAATTATCATTAGCTAATGATACTACCGGCCAGATTGATTTAGCTGGCCAATGGAGCTATCACAAGGCCCAAACACTTTCGTTATTGCCGCAACCTCCTTCACAATCTAATAGCCCTAACCGGCCGACGCTTATATATAATGCCATGATAAATCCCATCTTGCCCTACACTATAAAAGGCGTAATATGGTATCAGGGTGAAAGTAATGCCGATAGAGCAGCTCAATACCGTCAACTTTTCCCGTTATTAATTAATGATTGGCGACAGAAATGGAGCGAAGGTAATTTCCCGTTTTATTTTGTACAAATAGCTAATTATGCCGCAATGGACCAGGGACCTGCTGCCGATTGGCCCGCCCTGCGCGATGCTCAGTTAAGCACACTTAGTTTACCGAATACAGGCATGGCTGTCACTATCGATATTGGTGACGCCCACCGCATACACCCGCAAAACAAGCAGGAGGTTGGCCGCCGTTTGGCATTAATTGCACGTGCAAAAACTTACGGAGAAAACATCCCTTACTCGGGCCCGGTATATAAATCAAAAGTAATTAAAGGGGATAAAATCGAATTGGAATTTACACATACCGATAATGGCCTGCATGCAAAAGGTGATACCCTTAAGGGTTTTACCATTGCAGGTATTGATAAAGTTTTTTACCCTGCCCAAGCTATTATAGCAGGCGATAAAGTGATAGTTAACAGTAATAATGTTACAAACCCCATTGCGGTGCGATATGCCTGGGCAAATAACCCGCTTTGCAATTTATATAACGGGGCAAACCTGCCATCCTCGCCGTTCCGCACAGATGATTGGGAGAATATTAAGTAAACAAAAATGATTGTGCGCACATCAAACGCAATTCAACTTTGTGCAAATGGTCGAAAAACATATCGATATTAAAGCAAGATCTAACAAACAGTCTAAAAGGCCATATATTAACCTTTCCTGAAAAATGAAAATTAAAAAAAGACAACTAATTTTATTACTGCTCGTTGTATTACAGTCAGCCGGAATTTTTACCGCTAATGCTCAAATGAGTAAAATTCCAAACGGAATATCAGTTAAAGCCGGAGGGAGGCAATTAAGGCTGTTGGCAGTTAAAGATGCGGCATTTTGCTTAAGTATAAACAGCTCTACTGCCCCATCCACTATAAAAAGTATTTTTATAGACGAGGACAGCAAAACGGCTACGCCATATACAGTAATTTCCGAGGGTTCTTCATACGGGATTAAAACATCGTACGGAAAACTTATGATCAACGCGAAAACCAGTAAATGGTCTTTATATGACGCGGCCGGTCGGCCACTTATTCTTGACGGAGCTTATTTATCTACCGATACATCTATAGAAATCACCCAGACAGCGGAAGGTTCCTTATATGGATCAGGGAATAAATCGTCAAAAGAGCTTGAAAAAAATCAGTCCGGTTCTTCTGCGGGTAATGGGGTTGCCGGCATCCCTTATTTTTGGAACAACTCTGGTTACAGCGAATTCGGCGTTTCGGTAGATGATAATAACCCGTCAACATGGAACCGGGATAAGGATAAAACAACCTTAACATGGACATTCATAGGAAAAGCGGCCAACTTGTACCTGTGGCCTGCTAAAACCATGTATGCTGGGGCAAGCGGATATGTAAAACTTACCGGCAGGCCAAAACTGCCGCCAAGGTGGGCGTTTGGTTACCTGCAAAGCCAATGGGGCTGGGCAGACAGCGCTTATATTGCCAATGTTGCAACTAAATTTCGCACGCATAAATTGCCGGTAGATGCTTTTATTTTTGATTTTGAATGGTACACTACCTTACCCGATTATGCCGTAAAAAAGGAAGGCAAGGAAGGATTTACCGATTTTGCGTTTAACCCCAAACTATTCCCTTACCCGGCCAAACAGATAGCCGAAATGAAAAGCGAGGGCCTTAAATTTATTGGCATCCGTAAACCGAGGCTGGGTAACGCCGCCGCGTTAGATACAGCGAGGAAAAATGGCTGGCTGATGAACCCGAAAACAGATAGCCGTGATCTGAACTTTAGCAATGCTGGCCTGCGAAAATGGTATGAAGAAAAAAACAAGCCGCTGTTAAAAGCAGGTGTTGATGCCTGGTGGGATGACGAAGGCGAATCATATTATACCTGTTATTATTGGTGGAATACCGCACAACGCGATCTGCTGGCATCCGTCCGCCCAAATTATCGTCACTTTACGCTAAACAGGTCATTCAGCCCCGGTAATCAGCGTTTTGGCTATTGCACCTGGAGCGGTGATATTTTTGCCACATGGCCCTCTTTAGCGGCCGTGCCTAAGGACCTGCTTAATTTCAGCCTTGCAGGGATGTACTACGGATCATGCGACATTGGTGGTTTCCAGGGCACGCCAACTAAGGAAATGTTGGTCCGCTGGTTCCAGGCGGGTGTGTTTTTGCCGATCATGCGCTCACACTCCAATATTGGCACTACCGCGCATTTCCCTTTTCTTTGGGGTGAAGACGGCGAAGCTGCCATACGCAAAGCACTTAACCTGAGGTACCAGTTGCTGCCTTATATGTATAGTTTGGGCCATGAAGCTTACAGCACCGGTGCCCCAATTATGCGGCCATTAATTATGGAATTTCCGGCAGATACCGCAGTTGCCAACATGACGGATGAATGGCTGGTAGGCAAAGGGCTTTTAGCTGCGCCTGTGTTAAATGCAGGTGGCAAGCGCCACATATATTTCCCTGATGGTATATGGTACGACTACTATACAGGAGAAGTGATTAGAGGCCCGAAAACTATTTCTGTTAATAAGGCGCTCGATGAAATACCTTTATATGTTCGTGCGGGCACTATACTTCCAGTTGGGCCGGTTATACAATACTCTGAGCAAATTTCTGATACTCCACTTGAAGTTCATATCTACCCTGGAAAAAATGGCAGTTTTAAAATGGTTGAGGATGATGGAGTATCTTACAATTATACCAAAGGCGATACGAGAACTACAGAATATTATTGGAACGATAAAACTAAAACATTAACATGGATGGTAAGCGGCCCCTATGCCGGCAAAAACGTTTATAAAACCATTAAAGTAGTTTTAGGTAAGAAAGAAAAGATTGCAACTATAGGCAAAAAAGGAAATATAACTTTTAAATAGCATAAGCATAAATCATTTATAACGCATTTGAATTTTCGGGCGTTATTGTTTGTAATTTACAATTTGAGTAGCCCCGAGGCTCCGATTTTTAACAATTGTTCCAAGTCAATTTTCCGTTTGTATCATTGATCAGCATTTCTATGGAGTCACCGGCAGTCGATTTAAAGGTACTGCCGGTGACTTACTAGTATAGGTACTGCTGCTTTTCCGCTCTTGCTATAACATTAAGCCGGATATTGTTATTGTGGAATTTGCCAAATGAGTTCACGCTGCAAAATGAGTAAAACCTTGCATCGCGAGCAAATTATTTAGGTACAATTAGCTTCTAAATGGTTTGGCATGGATCTGCATTTTATAAATATGGACAGGGTATTTGACCTTAGATACTCCGTTTTGAAATGCAGCAAGCCTGTTGATCTGGCCGCAAGGCATCCATAAATAACCTTTTTTATCTATCCATAAAGCGTCACACCAAAGGAGCCTGTTGTCCTTTATTACTACACTCTTTATGCCTTTTGGTGTAATTTTAATTATCTGCAAATGGTTTACATCAGATGCATAAATATTACCTTGAGAGTCGATTGCAGTTCCCCCAGTGGTGGCTGTTTGAGCCCATTTTACAACATGCATTGATAATTGTTTGGCTTTCAGCTCAGGATCCTTTAGGTACTTTGTCTCGATGCGTGATAAAGAAGAACCTGAGGCTGGTTGAAAATAAAGATACTTACCATCTGGTGATATTTCCAATTGATCAGCGTTAATGTGTAAATCCTTACCGTCGTTTGTACGCATTACTTTTCCTTCAGCAAACATGGGGATGGTGTCTGTTACCGCTGGCTGGTTCTCCATTACTCGCCTGCCTTTACCTGTTTCTTTATTCACCACAACTAACGCGGGTTCACCTGCATCAGTCAGGTAAATTGTTGATCCGTATATGCGCAGATCGTCGATGAAACTATTGGGTTTCATAATATCATTAAGCTGTATGGTGCGAGTGACCTTATTATTTGTTAGATCGATCTCAATTAGTTTGCAGCCATCAGGCAGCGCTTTTTCTCCTAATTTCGGCGCGCCTGTATCAACAATCCAAAGCTTACCGTCAGGCCCGATGCGCAAGGAGTTGGCGCGGATAATTTTGTTTTTCACCTCATCGCCGGTTTTCCAACTGTTCCAGGTTGCGTCAGGATAGGGAACAATCTTTCCGTCAGGCTTAACTTCTCCAATTCGCATGCCTGCGTCACCCTCAAGTCGGGGGAAGCAAACAAATACCCTCCCATCATCACTTACGGTTACGCCGTTCCATACCACATCGGATTTAATAGCCGGGATTAACCGCGGATTGCTTTGGGCATGTGATATAATACTAAACAACATGCCTGCTAATATTAATCGATATTTCATATTTATAAATTTTATGGGTTATTTTATTTGATTTATATATTTCAGAGCGTCTGCTATTTCTCGTTTCTCCACGTGTAGTAAATAATCCAATGCAGAAATCCTTTTGTTCCCGATATGGTTATTTTTAAGAATTTCCAGAGTTTCTGCATCAAGTTTTGAAACTGCATCTTTACGGATCAGCAAGGTGGCCTTATCCTCGCTCCGTAACAATCCGTACGGTTCGGATAGTTCGCGCAAATGGTGTTTATAATGCAAAAACTGGGGTTGCCAGAATGGGATCACAAAAACTTTTTTTTGTGAAATGCTTTTCTCAATATAAGCGAAGTAATCATCTTCGGGCAGGTTTGTTATTGTATAGCCTAACTTATTCAGTTGATATTTCTCTAATATTTCCTGTGAGAACCGGCTAATACCCGCTCCGGGATTAATGCAGAAGATCTGTTTATCTATAACCTGCAATACATCCGCTTTTTTAAGATCTTCCACGTTGCTGATGAATGAGGACTCCACATAATCTGGTACTCCCCATATGCAATAAGGGTTGTATATAATGCCCGACTGTATAACATCATCAATGAATGGATCCAGATATTTACCGTGACTGTGTGGTAGCCACGCTGATACGAGTATATCTATTTCGCCGTTTTGAAGCATGTTAAATGCTGTTTCATGAGTCGCCTCCTGAATACCTACTTTATATCCGCGCTCAATTAAGACATTTGCCACATATTGCGCACTGGCCCGGTGGAATGATAAAGCTATTTGCCCAATTTTTATAGTCTTCGCCATAGTTTAAAATGATTACCTTCCACTCAGTGCTGTGCGCTTTTGTATTAAACTAAATGATAACAATAGCCTTGCCCTTGGTTTTCCCGCTTTCAATAAGCTGATGCGCTTTGTCCATTTCATCAAAACTAAAGATCTGCGAGATGTAAGATTTCATACGGCCATCCTTCAACAGGTCAGCAATTTTTTCCATATCATCACCGTTTGACTTCACCATAGTATTGTAACCAATTACTCCGTGGGCCTTAGCATTTTCCTTAACTGCTTCATTTAATCCGGAAGGAATGCTGATGACGGTGCCCCCGGGTTTTGTCACCTTTATAGACCGGTCAATATTATCGTCGCCGATGGTGTCCAGCACAAAGTCAATATCAGCTATGACGTCTTCGAAGCGTTGGGCCTGGTAGTCAATGTGTTCATCTGCCCCTAAGCTTAAAACAAAGTCTCTGTTCTCTGCCGATGAGGTACCAATGACATAGGCCCCCATATTTTTTGCAATTTGAACGGCATAATGGCCTACACCGCCTGCAGCAGCATGTATCAAAACCCTTTGCCCACTTTTAATTTTCGCGTGATCGACCAGATTTTGCCAGGCTGTTAGCGCAGCCAGGGTGGCGGCCGCAGCTTCTTCGTGTGAAATATTATCAGGCTTTAAAGTTAATTGGTCTGCGGGTGCGGCTACATATTCTGCATAAGCTTTACCATGCCCCGGAAAGTTCACCATACCAAACACTTCATCACCATTTTTAAAGCGGGAAGACTTTGAGTCGGTAACAATGCCTGAAATATCCCACCCTAAGATAATGGGATCAAAATCCTTCACTATACCGGCAACGCCTTTACCTTTCCTTGTTTTTACATCAACAGGATTAACGCTGATGGCCTTTACTTTAATTAATACTTCGTTTTCCGAAATTTCGGGAACCGGTATCTCGCCAATGATCAGGTTTTCTGTTCCTCCGAACTCCTTTAAAATTATTGCTTTCATTTTTTAATTATTTGCTTTTATGATGGTATAATACGATGTGCCTTAAGCTGATCGAAAACTCTTTTAAAAGAGGTAAAACTATCGAGCTGCATATCCTGAAAACCCAACCGCCGCAGCTTGTTTACATCAAAAAAGGCATCATGAACATTGTTGAAAATAAAATCCCCAAAAGGCCATTTTACCAAATGATCCAGGCTATGTTCTTCCAATTGGTATTTCTGTACCATTTCGTTCCAAAGCTTATTTTTATCAGCCATATAGGTAGCCAATGAAAATGTTTGGGGTTCCTCTACCGCTACACCAAAATACTCTCCGAACTTTGGCCAAAGCTCTTTCCAGCGAAAAATATCTCCATTAGTAAGATTGAATATCTCGCCATTAGCGGATTCATTGATGGAAACGTATTCCATTCCCTTAGCCAATAGTTCGGCGTCTGTTACATTTACCAGCACCTCATACGCTCGTTCTGGCCCGGGAAAACGCATGGGCACGTTTAACTCTTTGCATAGTGAGGCATATATGGCAATCAAGGTGCCCAAATTCATAGGGTTACCAATAGCAATACCTATGATGATATCCGGACGCAATGCTGTCCAGTTCCATTGCTTTTCTTTGGATTGCTGCCTTAAAAAATCTTCCTGGCTGTAATAAAAATTAGGTGGAAAATGCCGTGCATCTGTTTCTTTCGCCGGTGTCTTATATTTGCCCAAATGCGCGCCATAAGCCTTCCCTCCCTGAATAAAAGTGATATGCTTGAAATTTGGAGCTACTTTTTCAATGCCCATCACCAGGTTTTCAAGCAACTGCGTATTTGCAGTAGTTTGCTCGGCCAGCGTTTGCTTTTCAACGTAAGCGCCAAAAAAAACATGGGTTACATTTTTAAGCCTTTCTTTTTGTGCTTCTATTGAACCAGGATCACTAAGATCCAGTTGCAGAAATTCAAACTCGCCCTTATAACTCAACTTAGAATGTGAAGTAACAATTACATTCCAGTTTCCGGTTGCTTCCAGGTAGGTTGCCAGGTTACGGCCAACAATTCCATTGCCACCGGTGATCAATGCTGTGTTTTTCATTTGATTATTATTTAGACGGTCCGCAATTTTCCATAAGCCCTCAACACCTCTCCATTAATGTCAGTTGTCACTGTTTTTTTATAAGCTTCAGCTACTTCTGTTCCCAAAATAGATTCCCTATGTTTAGGTTCGCCGTATTTGGCTACACTTTCCGTTAATACTGAAGGACTTACAATATTCAACCTGATTCCTTTAGGCATTTCCATTGCTGCATTGACCACGAATCCGTTTAGCGCACCATTGATCAATCCTAAATTAGCGCTGTTCACACTACCCTCTTCTGCCAGGTTACCTGAGGTAAGCGTGAAAAATCCACCCTCGTTAATATATTCTTTCCCGATCATTACCAGGTTTACCTGGCCCATCAGTTTATTACTGATACCTTTATAAATCTCCTCTGTACCCATTTTCTCAAGCGGACCATAGTACCCGGAACCAGCTACGCATATCAACCCATCAAAAGGCCCTGTTTTTTCAAAAAGTGACTTGATTGATTCTTCAGAAGATATATCCACCTGAAGGTCACCTGAATTTTGACCGACAGCTATAATTTTTGTATCGGTATTCGCTAAAGACTTAACGATGGCGTTACCTATAGTGCCATTGGCACCAATTAATATGATTTTCATATTTTAAATTTAAAGTGAACTGAACCTGAATTTTTATTCAATGTTTTCATGGTGTTATTATTACCTATAATCCGGGTCGATAAGCGAGTTTTTATCGTTCAAGGTCATACGGGCAATATCATCTTTACGCATAAATTTTACACCTTCATGCTGTAAAGCATAAGTTAGGAATTGGTCGATGACGTTTACCTGCGCCGGTGTGCCACTGATACGATCATGAGCACTAAAAGACATCATCCGTTTTTTAGTCGCCCCTTCTTTATACAACTGATCAAATTCCAGCTTTAACGTTTCAAGAAATTGGGTTGATGAAAAATAACGGCCTTCCAGCAACTGGATATCATTACAACGAAGTGTATAGGGTACAACAGCGAAGTTTTTCCCTTCAACGGGGATCAAGAATGGCTCATCATGGCTCAGATCATCGATATGGTAGATAAAACCAAGCTCTTGTAAGATTTTAATGGTATTAGGGCTTCTCCTTAACCAGTTACAGTTGTACCCAATGGTAGTTTGCCCGGTTACCTTTTTGATCACATCAACACTGTCTTTAATAAATTTCTTCTCTTCTTCATAGCCCATTGTATATTCCGGACTCCAATATAAACCGTGGCCTGCTATCTCGTGCCCTCTCCTGACGATTTCATTAGCAAGTTCAGGGCTTTTCTGAACAGCAGTTCCAATGGCGTGACTAGTTACTTTTACATTGTGCTTGTCCCAAAGATCTAACATACGTGGGATGCCCTCTTTATATCCATAGTGGAACCATGTTTTTGCAGGCAAATCTGTATAACCTTTCTCAAGATTTGGTGGAAAAGGGCTGTCAAAACCGGTTTCTGGTTCTCCACCAGCTTCAAACTGCATTGATATTGAAATTACCAATCGTGTATCGTCCGGCCATTTTGATGCCCCCTTATTTACAGTGGCCATCTTTTTTGATTGTGCCAGGAGGGTATTGGGAAGCAGTAACGAGCTCGCACCCAATATAGCACTGTTCTTTAGAAATTCTTTTCGTGTACTCATGATCTTTGTTTTTTAAATAATAAATTTTCTATACTCCAGGTATTACTACCGGCATATTGCAGTAGGAAGGCAAAAAAAACAACATGAATGAGCTGTGAAGGTATCGCCTCCCAATTCTCGACCATACAGGTGCCAAAGATTAGCATCACCATCACCAATGCACCCGCCATGAACGCCGACCGCGAGAATAAGCCGATTAAAATAAGTACGCCAATACCGAACTCCGCAAAAGGCAGTAGATAACTAAATGGCAGTACCAATACTGATGGCAGCATTGAATTTTTAAAACTACCAGTCATCCAGGTGCTAAAAGTTGAAAGCTTCGGCAGCCGTACAAGCCCATGGCCCATCATGCTGGTACCGATGGCCATACGCAATATCAAATAGCTTGTTTTGTTCATTATTAAGTAATTAATACGTCAAAGTTCCGAAGATTTTCATCAATAAATCTGTATAATTAGTGGTTTTATCTGTACATTTGCAGGCATGGAAATCAAGAACCTTTACCAGCCTTATGAGCTGGAATTTATGGAAACCAAAGAGTATGTTGCGCGCGAGCACAAAAAAACATTTTTTGAAATGGTGTTTATTCTTGAAGGAAAAGGCATACAATTGATTAATCAACACAAATTGCCATATTCGCCAGATAAGCTTTTTCTTATATTCCCCCAAGACAGGCATGGATTCGAGGTACAGACGTCCACCAAATTTTTCTTCATCCGTTTTAATAAAAGTTATCTGCAAACGCAAGGTCGGGAATGGGTAAAAAAGATTGAGTTTATTTTTCATGGCCATAACCATATGCCGGGGTGTATTTTAAAGAATATTGCCGATAAGCCATTGGTTCGCTCCCTGATCGAAGCGATAGTTCGTGAACATATTAACTCACACCCAAATCAGGAGGAAGTAATTATGCAATTGATCAATACAATTATCACTATCGCTGCCCGTAATCTTACCTTGCAGGAAAGCCCCTGCGATAAAGACCTACAAACAGATAATTTACTTCCTATAATAAATTATATACACGATAATATTTATCATCCTGAAAATCTGCGTGCTGAGAAAATCGCGGATCACTTTAACATATCTCCAACTTACATCAGCGAATACTTTCGAAAACATTCAGGTGACAGTTTGCAACAATATATTACAAATTACAAGCTGAAATTGATTGAAACCAGGCTGCTATACACAGATATGCGGATCAATGAAATTTCAACTGAATTCGGGTTTAGCGATGAGAGCCACTTAAACAGGATTTTCAAAAAGTACAAAGGAGCTAGTCCCACTGATTTTAGGAAAAGCCTCAATGCTTGAAGCTTTTGCGTCAGGCGCCATCCACGCTGTAATTCTCTGTTCTTATTTTATACTCGTGTTTTTCATCATTTGAAATTTTGATTAAGTGATTTAATAGGTTATTTTAAATTTACCAGGCCAATTTGCTGCAAAAATGTGAGGTTGTCTTCCAAATGCCAATCTTCATAAACCTTGCCGCCGCGGACGTGCAGAATGTCAATGGCAATAAATCGGATGGGGTTACCTGATGCCTTGTGCCCGCCAAGTGAGCCTGTATTATGCCCGGTGTACACCTGCCTGCAAATGATCTTGTCTTTTGTAATGATCAGATCTTCTACACTGCATTTCAGGTCTGGAACCGCTTTGCGAAAGTTTGCTGAAGCAAATAAAACACCTTTGTATCCCTGCGGCCTCCCTTTTGGAAGTGTATTATCAAAAAAATCTTTAGACACACTTTCATCCAGGTATTTTTCTTTACCGGTATTCCAGAATGCATAAAAAAGCTCTCCTATATTTAGTAGCTTTTTTGCTTCGGCTTGTGGTAAAGCCCGATCTGTGGAAACGGATTTTGGCACAGGAATATCTTTATCCTGGGCCTTAACAGCCAGCATTCCTACAAAGACTATGCTTGCCGAGAACACACAATATTTTAATGAAGGGATCATTTTAATTATTTTTAAGTTTTCAAATTCTTCAATACCTGAAGGATCAACCTTAAAATCCAACCTCAATATAAACCTTAACTACTGCAGGTGGCAAGCTTTCCACCGTTGGATTTCGCAGCCTAATAAATCCTTTAACTTCTATTTGCAGTGACCGGGTTTGTTCGAATAGAATGATAGTTACTGCCTCTTACATTTTCAGTATGTCTATATTTTATCTGTTTTATTGTAAAAACTTTTGGTTATTTATAAAGCGTTTTCAACCCACAACGAACTCTTTCATCCCCAAGTATGACCACATAGACCAAGACAGTGCCAAATAAATAAATACTGACAAACAGATTATTGCAGAACGGGAGCGCTTGTTTGATGATGATATTTCGATTATTGACGCACAGCTAACCACATATCGATAAATACTACTTTTTAGCCACGACGTGGTTAAGAGCAGCAAGTTTTGACATCATTTCAACTACGCTATGC
>Ga0302197_10003373_pt1 | contig 14526 bp, 12 predicted proteins | sample II_Bog_N2_1_FD_193526 | JGI IMG/M metagenome (GOLD analysis project Ga0302197, IMG submission 193526) | Peat permafrost microbial communities from Stordalen Mire near Abisko, Sweden - II_Bog_N2_1 | ecosystem: Environmental > Terrestrial > Soil > Wetlands > Peat | place: Sweden: Abisko...
CCCAACCCCGGATGAAAAACATATGTGGTCGGTTTAGCAAATTTTTATATATGTTATACTAACAAGTCTCAATCTATATCTTCTAAATCATTTAATACTCCAGTTAATATTATCAATATATTGTTTTTGCATTCTCCATGAATGATTTGGCTCATTTTTATTTCCTATCATCTAATTAAGCAATAAAGTCAATTTCTTTTATATTAGTAATCGGTATTAATTGTCATTGTTGATAATAACAATACGAATATGGATAAATCACATATTGCCTTTCTACTAGCAGGCGCAGCCTTAGCTTCAGCTTACTTTATTATTAGGCCTAAAATCACAAAAAAGGAAAATAAGACATCCAATATCATTGATTTCGAGTCTAATGATTATCAACACCTGAAGCATGAACAACTTGCAAGAATAGTTAAATACTTTGGGTAGTAAAAATTTTCAAAGATGTAAAATTCGTATGTCTTGGTATTTGGAGTCGGAGGTGTAGGTTCTCACGTAGTTAACATGCTCGCACGATCAGGAGTAAAGCGAATTCGAATTGTTGATTTCGACAGAGTGAGCCTAAGTAGTTTGAATCGCCATAGCTGTGCTGTACGCAAAGACGTGGGCACTTCAAAAGTCTAATGCTTGCGCAACTATATGAAATAAATTTTACCTCATGTACAGATCTAAATTGTTTAAAGCTACGTGACAGTCTAAAACGCAAGTTCCTTGTTAGGAGGAGATATTGACTATGTTGTTGACTGCATTGATAATTTAGATGCAAAGGTAGAAATCATCAGATTATGCAAATAAAGGAATATTAAACTCATATGCTCGGGAGGAGCGGGCATGAAGAGCGATCCCACTCGGATCCAAATCCGCGATATTTCCGATTGCAAGTACGACAGCCTAATCATGAGACTGAAGCGGGCATTGACCAAGAAGGGAATTAAGAGTGGAGTTAAAGTTGCTTTTTCTTACCAGCAGGCCGAAAAAGATTTACTCCCCCTTAATGAAGAACAAGAAAAATAACCTAACTCTTTTAAGGTGTTTGATAATTATAGGATACGAATAGTGCCTGTGCTTGGAACTATGCCCGCGATCATGGGCATGGCCATAGCAAGCTATGTCCTTTGCGATCTGGCTGGTGAGCCCTATCAACCCTATTAGACCGATTATGTAAAATCAAATACGATCAGTAAAGTGTACAATGAACTACTCAACGATGAAAAGCGTAAAGGAGTAACTGTAAAAGATTTGCAAGTGGATATGGAATAAACAAGCATATTAGCAAAGGAGGTCTTTAAGTGGAAATCAGTTATAAGCGATAAAAAATAATCTAACCCCCGTTTAGCTCGGTGGGATTGTTCCAAAGATGCCACTATCGATAACTTAGCTTTTTTTGGGAAATAATAGTATGAAAAGCATATGAAATTTAACAGCATTGAATAGGCTGGTTATAGTCAATAAATTCTTAACAGATTTGGCGAAAAGTCAAAATATGCAAAGGAATTGTATGATAAGGGATACATGATGTTTATATGATAAGTCGAAAATATGAGTATTTAGTATGTTATATCGATCTTAGGCATAATAATTTGATTATTTTTTAATTACACACAAATGGATTGGGAAGATGATGAATAACAAGATCAGGAAGACTTTGTTTATCAGCCCTATCCCACCCTCCAACTCACCTTCAAGGATTAACACAAGTACTAATGCTCAACCCTATTTGTTGCTCTCTATGGACCTGCATCGCTATTTGCTCATTCACTGATCTCTAATTCTAAACCTATAAACAGAATTAACTTCTCAAGGGCAAAACAGCAATCTTTGGCTGATCTTTACTAGGGAAACACTAACAATCTATACTTGGTTTTCAATGATATACTTGAACCAATGAAGGAAGTCTATTTTTCATAATTCTTATAGAATCATATAGCTTTTGAGAGGGCTATCATTTTAACAGCAGTCTCAAGAAATAATCTTCGAGACGCAGCCACCCCTAAACTGACAGTAGTTTTATATTTACTTAGTATTTATCCACAAGTTTTGTTCCATAAAATCTAAACCTGCCAAAGTATCTTGAAGGACTGATGGGATTGGCTGCAGATTTGATTCAATGGGGCTAGATAAACCAAAAATCTATAAACTGTTTTGTTGGAACTTTAGAAGAATATGAACTCAGCAGCGAAATAGTGGAGGAAGTGTTTGGTATTCTGCGAGGTAAACAGGGAATGACAGGTCGCGTGGATATCGCAGAAAATGTTCGCAGATATAACATGAGGAAATATTCTAACAAGATCTACCTGTGATAGCCTATAATTTATGACTTCGAATTTATCATTCAGTAATAGAATAACTGGTTAAAGAATTATATCATCAAACACTATCACTGCTTATAGTAGGCACTTATGCTCCCCATTTTTTTGAAACCCAACTTGTTGTAAAATTCAACGTTGTTATCCTCACAAAAGAGACTTATAGATGAGCAGTTTTAGTGCCAGCCACTGGTTTTCAGTAATTCGATTATGGCCCGACCTAAGCCTTTGCCTCGGACTGATTTACAGGTTACGATGTTTTAGATTTTACCCACTTTGCTATAGGCTCCAGAGCAAATGACAATTGATCCGAAAGCAACAAGTTTATCTGTTGTCTTGTCCACTCCCACCACATTTACATGTTTTTGGTTTGAGTTTATCATCCTTTGAACGTGCTTTTGGAACTACTCAAAGCTTGGTTTTGGGGCTTTAGTCAATTGTCCAAGGGTTTCAAAGAGCCCACGATGGTAATCACCAGCTTCGAGAAGTCTAAAGTGATAGTCAGGATATTTCTGATTAATCCAATCAAACATAACTTGAGTTAAACTAATTATTATTAGTAACTATTTTTTTTAAAGAAGATAAATAATGAGTTTCTGGTAATTAATTAGCGTTATTTGGATGCGTATTTTTATTATACGTTCGAATGGAGAATTAAAAAGAGGCAACAGAAGAGGCTAATGGCCATGTTGAAGCTGAACTCAAAGAACAATTAGAGCCTCAAATAAAAGAGGATATTCAAGAAGATGCGGATGTTGCTAATGGCTCAGAACCAATTGAATAATAAGCTTCTCTTTAGGACGAAATTCCTAGTGTGGGTATGGTCGGATAAATGGATGAGGAAGATGTTCATTATAGAAGTAGCAACATATTAAAGTAGTTCGACGTTTGACTGAAAAGACTGAAGCTTTACATGCCGATGAAGAGTTTTTAAAGGAAGAGTTGAAAGCTAGAGAACAAGAAACATTATCTACCTACCAAACATTAGTCTAAAAGAAGCGATAACTATTGAAATTAGTCAATTAAAATTACAATAAGAGTAGCGCTCACGTTGACATTGGACTGACAGAAGAACTAGATTAACTGAAACGCATCATTGAAGGGCAAGAACTCACCATTCAACAACTCAAGGTTGAGGTCAGTCGGCAAGGTATTTAAGCCTATATCTAGGACTTGCAGGTGTTCTCAATGACGAATCTTTTATCAAGATAAAGAACAAGGCTTAGGAGATTGAAAAATAAATTAAGGTTGGCCGCAAATTTTCATCAACTCAATACGTCCGAGATTATCTCTAACGTCCTCAGGCTTATAAAGTGAACTATGAAGAAGCTAAATACGAATATTAGTTGAGAATTCGCATCAAAGAATGTCTCGAATAAGAAAAGAAACTTTATGAGCGAAAAAAATAAGAAATAAATTCGGCAAAAAAAAGAGAAAGAGAACTTGAGCAGGAATTGCATAAAGAAAAAGATCTGCTTATGAAATGATATCGATGCGGTTATGGTGTTATTTTTTGTCTCCAGTCATTGTTTATATGAGGTTAATATATTAAATTATCAGTATTCATAGTGGAATCTTTTTTTTCCTCATACCATCTGAACCTAATTTTAACTATTTGCTGGATCCATTGAAGGTTTTACGTTCAAGTCGCTATTTTATTTGTGCCACATGCTGCTCTTTCTTCTTCTTCATTTCGTCAGTTTTAATAGGCAGCTGACTCTTCGATAGCAGCTTTGATGTTGATTTAATCGAACTTTGTAGAGGATTGAAATCAGCCAAACATTCAGGCAAATTAGCAATATCTTTGTTTTGTTTGTCTAAGTGTTGCAAAAGATATCCCGGCAGTGATTTGTTGACTTTTAGAAGCTTGCTGCTTGACTCTGTTTTATAATTAGCCTTGCTTTTATTCCTCTTTTCATCTTCCTCTGTCTTGGTAAATTTTTTATCCTTTTTATCTCTTGATGAATTCAGACTCATCATATTGGTCTTGATTCGTTTGCAATTGACTTCCTTCAAAAGCTTTTATTCTGACTTTGAAGTTTCTACTGCGTGATAGCCATCTTTCTAAGTGAGTTATATCCTTTCTATTTTCTCACTGATTTTGATAATCTCACGAGTAACTCTGTCTGAGTCACACGATGGAATATGGCCAACATCAATGTCCGGCTGCCTCAAATCCTTAATTTCCTCCATAATCTGAGTTGATTTTCGAATTAATTCGATATTATTGTTTGTACCTTTTCCAATATCAGTTAATCTTTGAAGGTGCCTGTTAATAATCTTCATAGTCTATTCAACTTTCGCTCCGTCTCGTATGACCTCTTCCATGAGCCTTTCAAAAAAATCGGAATAACCACGAGACACCTCATCGCATTTTTTGTTTATCATTTCAATCAGACTTGTGAAATGAAGTCTTAGTGATTCTGTTGTTCGATCCCACCTCTCTTGAATTACTGTTCTTCGATCTTAAAGTCTGTGCTTGACAACCTACAGACTTTCGACATGCTCTTTGCCTCGAAGTTTTATAATAGAAATCTGTTCCTGAATACTTTCCCAGCCTTTGGCGATGGTTTTGATATTATGATTGTTATGGCGCTTATTCCCAATGCACGAAATACAGAGCAAAGTATTTTAGCAACTCAAACAAACAATATTAAGTTCTTGCTAAGGATGGACCTGACAAAATGATAGATTAATTCCAGATTTGGGGCTTTAGCATTTGGAATTGAACCCTCGTCCGCCAAGAGGAGTCACCTTTTATGCTGATTGCTCGTACGATTTAAATTGTTTGTTGCAGGAAGTTAATTAACTATAACTGGCGTGTGGATTATTTGTTTGCCCTTTTCCATTTTTATTTTCTTATTCTTCCCTCATCAAAGGCATAAGAACGTGATCGGTGAATTCATTGATGGCTTTAAGATCTTCGTCACTAAGATCACAGTTTTTTTAGCATCTTAAGCATCTCATTAGATTGGGTTTATTCATGCCCAGCTTGAATTTATGATAGCTAAAAGCAGCACATTTAAGACAAAAAGCATGTTTGCATGAAAGCACGATGAGACTTTAGTTCTTCTCTCCACATTTTTGACAAGAGGATTATTCGGGATATTGACTGCCTTCGTAGCTCATTAACGTTGTTATTATATTAATTTATAAATCGTATATTAGTAGCTGTATTTACATCAATCAATAATCATACAACCTCTCCTAAGAATTGCCATACAATCTGCAATCAAAGTAGGCATCGTTGGCTTTAGTTAATGTGCTGTTGTAAGGATGTATATTGAGCTCGGAGTGGACTATATTGTATCTTTAAGGAGCGTCTAAAAGATTACTCAAGTTTTTTAAAAAATGATGTCTTTATTAATGTGTTTTTATCTATAGTTTCTATTTTTATTTTCTTAGAAGTTGTGGTCCAAAAAGGATATCTTCTTCATTGTCAACGTTTGGTAATCTTTATGACTTTTATTTTAGATAAAACTATTAATCATTAGTTAATAAGCTTAAATGCCTCTATTATTTGTAACTTTGTTTATTCTATTGAATACTCTTTGATTTTGAAACAGACCTGCTATCTTAAGCCCTGATTTTGTCGAATGAGTGGTTTCTTTATTTGCAGTTTTTATCATGTTGGAATTTTTCCTTGTCTTAGAATATATAAACAGTGGACTGATATTCCCAATGCCTTGATTCTGCGCTTTTTACTCTTTCCTTTGATTGATCTTGTGAATGTTGTAAAATTGACCGCTTAAACACTCTTTGACGATAATTAAACTGATACGAGGCAAGCCATGAGTTAAAATATTGGACAAATTGATAATCACTAAAGAGAAGATGGCCATTGGTCCGAAGTAAATGGGCTTAAAACAATTTAGAAATCAATGATAACTGAGTTTTAAAATATTTGACTCTGCATGCCTCATCCATTGTCTTCTGAACAAATCTAGCCTTTTATTTAAAAATATTTTATATCTTATCATTGTTCTCTTACTATTGGCAAAAATCAAATAGCAATGACATTGTCCACCTTTCATGCAATGCTATAGAATTTATAGTTTAATGATTGTTTTTATCAATTATCAACTATCATTTCAATATCCTTATTTGTGTATGATGAAAGGCCATAGACTTACCCTTTAAAAGTTTCACCATATATTAATTTGTTGAATTAGTAGTTCTATATCTCGATTATTAATTGAAAATCTTATAATTATGGGAATTTTTTAATCGGCTGAATAACGAAAAGCTCTCGATCGCGCCACCGAAATTCGAGAGGAAATTCTTCAGAGAATTAGCAGAAAATATTAAAGGCTCAAGCCAGATATGGATAAGATAGCCCCTTAAACCAAAAATAGAATCAAGAGAGCGAGTGCATCCTAACTTACCAATTTAATGGACGACAAAAAAATAAGTTCGCTTGACATAGTTCTTACTTTCATAGAGCGCACAGCCATCATAGGAGCCAAGAATAACTATGTCATCGACGAGATTTTTGAAGAAGCAGTCATATTGGCCAAGTAATGTGATCGCATCAGACAGTAAAATCCAGGCAAAAGATGCTGGAGATATGGTGATAACCACGACTAAACTTTTCCGCCATTTTTTGGTGTCGTTATCAGTGTTAAGGAATGCATTCTCATGAAGGATCATATCACTTATTTGGGTCATGTCAACATTATAAACCCAATCCCAACAAAATAGCTACTATTTATCGAGATTATACTTAGAATGGGCTTTATACCTTTTGCAAGGACGACTGTCCCTCCGTGCTGTAAAATCAATTAAACTGTCAGCAACATCTTTGATTATTGCAAAAATGGATGGAATGAGAATCGTTCATGCGGGGGAAGTTCTGGAGGGGAGGGAGGAATGATTGGCAGTGGATGCTCTCCCTTTGGGATCGGTTCTGATATTGGTGGCAGCGCAAGAATTCCTTCTGAATGGAATGGTCTATGTACTATCAAACCAGCCTTTAGATACACAACGTTGGGCAACGCATATTTTGGCAAGTATTCTTACGGAATTCCAATCAAATCCGAAATATGTCCAATGGCCCGATCTGTAGAGGACATCAGTATTTTTTGTCAGTTTATGTTCGATCCACAAAACTATATTGAATTGGCTCCTTAAAAGAAAGATATCTATCTCCGACAGCTTCCTTTTGAAATGCATTGCTTGCAAGATAAGCCAAAGTTAAAAATCGGATACTACTACAACATTAAAAACTTATATCAAAGTTCCCCATCGCATATTAGGGTGGTGAATCAGTGTGTGGATATTTTGAGAAGTAAAGGGCATGAAGTTAAGCATATTTAAATACCTGAATTATAGAAACTGTTTTATTTTATGATCAGAATGCTTGCTTCAGATCCTACTCTTGATTTTTTGGAAGAAGCCAGGCAGAAGTAACCGCCTATTAAATAATATAAAATTTTCTATATTCTTGCTAAAATTCCATGGATAATCAAATTTATCATCGCTTGGGTAGTGTTATCTTTACTCAGCTCCTTCGCAAAAGACAACCACGAATCAGCAAACTTATCAAAGCCTCAATACCGATGACTAGTAATGTCTAGGCAGTTTGTTAAATCTACTAAAACATGAAGGTCAGATAGAGAATTATTTATGAGTACTTGACAAGTTAATAAATTGATGTTTGGATCTGTCCCGGTTTTCCATTACCTGCTCTGAAGCATGGCACAGTGGGCGTATTGATAAAATTATAAAGAACTTTACCTATTTGCTCTCTCATACTTTGGCTTGGAATACTATTCATTATCCTGCTGGAATTGTGCCAGTGAGTGTTGTTGGCGAGAGTGAACTGGACTTTAAAGATGATATTAATGATGCAATGACTAAAAATACAGTAAAGAGTCTAAAATAATCTTTGGGACTTCCTGTGGGACTACAAGTAATATCCTACCCCAACAACGATGAACAAATTCTGTACATTATGCAGCAAATTGAAGAGTAAGTGCAGTTCCGTCGTTATCACTGCTCGCCTGCCTTAAATCAATGATATCTAATTTATAGGCTATCCATCTATTCTTTCAAAGCAAATTATATGAATTCTTAATTTAATCAAAGGCAGTATCCAATCACAGATTTTTTAGTACCAGAATGAGGATCAGAATGATATCAGTCAAATAAAAACCCATTATAACCTTATTGACGCGCCCCTCGCAGCTAAACTCATCTATCTCGCCTTCCTATTTATTCATGCGCTCCTTGAGTTTATCTTTGCCTTTCATCATGTTGGAATGCCCTTCAATGAGATGTTCATCAATTCTATCGACAAGCCCTCCCTGTTATACCACCATCTCCCCCATTCTTCTGAGTACAAGATTCAAGTTTTAAATTCTGGCAGTAACGTCATGAATAGTGAAATTTCTATCATTGCCTGTTGCTGCTCCTATAGAGTTGTCTGTATAAATCGGTAAATACTCAAAGAGCCACTCAAAGACTGGTTAAATGTATTGAAGGAGCGTTCTCGATTATTTGCTTGACTAGTTATATCCGTAATTTGCTGTTTAAACTGAAAGAGAGTTTTTATTTAGCCAAAAAGGCACTACTTCATATGTTTGATTAAATTAATTTAAAGCTCTGATTCAGCTGCGCTCCCTTGAGTGTAAGGAAAATGTGAAATCCAGTAATCCAGCTAATCAATCTTCTTATTAGATGAAGGTATACTTTGCAGTGAGTATTGAGGATTATTTAAAGCTGCTTCAGGTTAAACACTGATGGATTGGAGTTATACTGTTTGATCATTTCTGTCAGTTGCTGATCTATATATCCACTCATCTACTTTTGCCTGTCATTGCTTGTAGTTAATTTTTGAAATGATAGTAATCATTTTACCATAAAACGTGCATGGGCGCCGCCTCATTTCTATCTAATTTATATAAAGGAGACTACTTATGGAAGCTGACTGTTTTATTTTCTGGAAGTGAAATTCTCGATACCTGTCACGGTGCATAATCCTTATTAAATAATTCAATATTGCTGTTTTTTATAAACACGATTGGTGTTTAATAAAATAAAGGATTTATAAATCCAAATTGTACAAAAAACTACAGATCGGCAAGAGTATGGAAGTAAAAATTGATGAATCTAGATCATTTAAAAACTAATTATGCAAAAATATAATTTTGTTTCTTGTATGCTTCTTCGTCATCAGAAATGACTCTCGCCTACTTTATTTACAATTTGAACTGGTTTTTGTATTTTAGAATATTGAGGATTGTTCCATTTAATATGGGTGTTGCATTATATAGAAAATCAAAATAAAACAATTCGAAATCGCCCTATCATTTTTTACGAAGAAATCTTAAAATACAAGGGATTTTCATGATGATTGGAGGAAGATAATCTATCGAAGGTATAATTCTTGCAAAATCATAAGAAATTATCGATAAGTACTGACTCCGTTCAATTTTTATTTAAAATAATAGTCGTACTAATATAGAATTTTCTATTTGCATTAATAGAAGCCATGAAGGCCGTACTGGACATCTTTGAGCCTAACAGCTACCAAAAATAGACTGATATCTTTGTTAAGTATCTCCTGGGATGTGGAGTTGCTTGTATGCCATTTAAATTACTGCCTGAATGGAATCAGACAAAATAGACCCAAGTGAAGAGAGAAAACATTCGGGGACCCTACCGCAGGTATACTCCTCATGAGAAAGACCTGATTATCCAAAGGGTATCATTCAGCTTATTTAGATGATGAACGGTGAGGGACTTAAAAAAATAGCAGATGAGACAGCCATCCCAAAAAGAAACCTTATCCGTTGGAAACATGAATTTCTACACAAAAAGACTAAACCGCACCTTCCCACTGGATAACACTGTGAAGAATCGATGGATGTGGAGTTCGGATCTATTACGATTCGAAAGAATTCTATGGAAACAAAGGAAATGCTGAGTGAGGAGTCTCTCTTTTAAAGATTGGCTTGATGATTTAATATCGTGTATGTAGAAAAAAATATTTTAAAACTGCCACTAGTTAAGTTAAATCAATGTTTTCCATCCTAGTTTAAATATCGGATTTAATAAAAGGGATTTTATATAAAGGTAGGACAATTTTTAAAATGTTGATATTAAAAGTAAAAATCAAAATTTAAGAAAAATATATTAAAAGTAGGATGATGATGAAAATCAGTTTGCTTTGCATTAATTGATTAAAATATTAATTAAGACTAATTTGTGGTCATGATGGAAGACTTCAAGACTAAAAATTTGATTGATGCTAATAATTAAGGCTTGCTCTCCAATGCAAATGATCATTTTAGATGTGCACTTTTTTTGAGTCCCATGAAATATATTAAAACGTCTAAAATCATAACATTTTTATCTTTATTATTATAGCTATAATTAACAGATTAATAAGCTATTATGAACAAAACATAAAATAACTATCGCTTGTCCTGTGATTCAAACTCTTAAAATCAGCCCTATAAAATACCCAGTACGGTCAGATTCACTTTCTTAAATCGAGCTAATTCTACTGGTCAATAATAATAATTTAGCATTGCAAATGTAATTAGAAGGAGTTCTCTTCAAAAAGTATTATGTAAATTGTGTGAAATGGATTATCCATAATCAGAAATGACTTGCATTAGTGATTGCAAGCATAATTTTTGTGTAAACTGCATGCACCACTACATCACTTACAAATTAAATGTTATGGAAAGTGTGATCTGCCCTGAAGAAAACTGTGCTAAGGAAATAGATACTCGAAGTAACTGCTTTGTAGCACTTTCTGAGGATTATAAAAACAAATATAATAAATTGCAGCTGTGGAAGCAAACTATTAGTAATCCTAACTACAGACTGTGCCCTGAGGAAAAATGCAACGGAATTATAGACATTCGTAGTACTATTTATAAATGCCAGTCGTGCAAAATTGAGTATTGTCGCGAGTGCATGCTTAAAAGGCATGAAGGACCATGCGACAAAAATTTCCAGTTAAATTTCTCAAACTGGAAAAGATGCCCTAAATGTCATATGTTCATATAAAAAAACGAAGGCTGCAATCATATAACCTGCCTTTGCAGTCATCAATTCTGCTATGTGTGTTTAGCTGACTGGAGTCATGATCATCTATGTTTCCAATTTCAAGTTCGTCGGGAATTTGAATAGATGTCAAGATGGAAACAAATTATTATGGGTATCCTTATGGTAATTTTCTTTCCAGTATACTTAGCAATTATTATGATAATAGTAGTAGTTGGTATTGCATTAATAATTGCAGTATGTATTGCTTTGGGGCCAGTTATAGCATACTCTCACGTTTGTAATAGTATGTCGGCGGTGCCGTTATTCATACTTTTCTATCCTATAATTGGTATTGCAATCACTATTGTTATGCTCTTTTTTCTTTATGACAAACGACAATAATTCTATCGAAAAATTCGGTGGTACTGGTAGATTATGTTTCTCTTATTCTACCCTGCGGAAATATATGAAAACAACAATCAAGATTTAAATTGGTGAAGTCAAGGTTTAAATATAATATTGAATGATTTAAAGATAATTTTAATAACTATGTAAAATTATTTAAAACTATTCTTTTAATTTTAGCAACAATAAACAGAGTTATTCTGTTATAAATATTAGTTAATTTCAGTCCAGAAATTAACTATTAAATATTCTAACTTTTATCAATTAAATAAATATCGCTGTATTATTTCATATTTCATCTTATGGTAAATGATATTTACTGACGAAACCAACTTTTACATTTAAATCTGTCAATTAAACTATTTGGCAAGTTCAATTATGAGATGAGCATCAATAAAAATATTTCACAGAAATAAACTATCATAAAAAAGTGTTTTCGGCACGAATTTATGAGATCTCACTCCTTTGATATTTATATAATAATATTTAAGATGGACTTCTAGTATATTATTAAGAAATAAACCTTCATAAGAATCAGATACGAATAGATTAACAAAGTTTACTCCATTCATCCCAAAGTACTATACCATTTATTTAGAAATTAGGTGAGGGTTCTTTTGGAAGCGTTTATAAAGTAAAGGAGAAGGCTTTGTCTAATTCTCCCTGGAGAACTGCCAAAATATTCCCAAAAAAGAACATCAAAAATGTCGAGCAAATAGTGAATGAAATCAATATTCTCAAAAAACTGGATCACCCAAACATAATTAAAATTTATTAAATCTTCTAATCCGATAATGACATCTCCTTGGTTCAAGAGTAACTCTAAAATAAGATAGTTTCTGTGACGGTGGTGATCTTTTTCAAAAGCTTTCTCTAAACGGTGCTTTTTCTGAGATTGATGCCCGTAAAATACTTCGACAAGCTTTGGAGGCTGTATACTATTGCCATCGAAATAAAATATGCCATAGAGATTTAAAACCTGAAAATGTTCTATTCCTGAAAAAAGATACATTGGAAGTAAAGATAATTGATTTTGGACTTGCATTTGAATGGTCTGAATCAATGTTAAAATAGCTTGTGTCAAAATCAGACAAAAATGTTGTTGGAGCAGTACCTATAGCTTAATCCAGATGCATTACATCGCTTCATAGATGCTTACTTCGTAAAAATATGATTAAAAATGTGATATTTGGTCATTAGGAGTTATTCTCTACATGTTGGTCACTGGACAGCCGCCCTTCAATGGCGCAAACTAAGAATAAATCTTTTCAAAGATTATTTCCTATCAATATTCATTAAATAGTAACAGATGATGAATGTAGTTCCGGGACTGAAAACATCTAGTAATCAGTTAAAAGATTTAATACAAAGAATCCTAGTTCCCTGCCATGAAAGAATTACGATATAATAAATTTTAAAACATCCTTGGATTGTCCATGAGCCCAAAAGGATTTCTTTAAAAGTTGATACAACCAATTTGATGAATTTTTGCTAATTTTCAAAAGTATTTATGTCAATATTTCAGATTAAAAAAATAGCAGCAAACTTAATTTCTTCTCAACTCTCTTCATTGCAAATAAAGTAGTTGACTAAAACCTTCCAGGAAATAGATGTTAATAAAGACGGAGAGATATCTCTATAAGAATTAACACAAGCTTTGAGTTAATACGGGTTAAAATTATAGTAGATTCAAAAAATAATGGACTCTGTTGATTTGAGTCGAAATGGCAAAATAAACTATACTGAATTTGTGGCAGCTTCATTAGAAGAAGGAGTCATCTTTGAGGAGGATAATATTCTGAAGGCTTTCAAGATGTTGGATTACGATGGAAATGGGGTCGTTTCTAAATAGGAGTTGATGAGTCTATTCAAAAGTAAATTGATTGTAACGTAGAAAATGGAATGAAAAAATACAAAACAAAAAACGTGACCTAAATCATTAATCAGTGCGACAAAGATGGCAATGGAGTCATTGATTTCAAAGAATTTAAAGAATGCCTTTTGAAAACCAAATGATTAATTTATCCAAATACAAAATGAATAAATTTGTTTCTCACCCACTAAGAAATATCATCTCTTTCTATGAATGATGATTTGATTAACATATCAATATTTTTTTAAATTGTAATTGGCATTTCTATCATAAAAGTAACTTATTCAAAGATGAAGACCAACGGTCTTAAATATATAAATATAGATTGATATATCATAGAATCTTGTAAAATCACTTCTCTTTAGAAATGACGATCTCAAAGACCTGCTAGGAAATTTGGGCGACTCCTGATATTCTTTAGTCATATTCGCACCAAAGATCACTGAAATCGGCATTTTCGAAAACAGTGTCACTATCCTTAACCTTCACTGTGAAGATATCATCAAATCTAATGGAGATAATCTAAACTCCTCGGCATTCCACATTAGCAATAATATCTTTTACCATTCCATGCTAGTCAGCAGAAGCAGCATAAGCAGAACTTTTTAAAATGGTAATATAGCTCTTCCTTTAACAGTTTTTGCATTTTACTGAGAAATTGGCGAGTCCATGCTGTTTTTACATTTCAACTTCGGCATTACGGTTCACTCCAACTTCCTTGGGAAATTTCTCATGACAGCTTCCACATTAAATCTTGAAATACAAGGTGACATCTTAAGGTATTGAAATTGATTCAACGTTTTCTGTTCGAGCAAGGAAAATAATGCAATAGAGTGGCATTATATTTATGAAATAATTTGGATACCTTCAATTGCGAATTAACAAAATAAATATCATATTCCAAGATATTTATTGGAGAAAACCTCTATAAAATTGGAA
>Ga0302197_10003374_pt1 | contig 14521 bp, 16 predicted proteins | sample II_Bog_N2_1_FD_193526 | JGI IMG/M metagenome (GOLD analysis project Ga0302197, IMG submission 193526) | Peat permafrost microbial communities from Stordalen Mire near Abisko, Sweden - II_Bog_N2_1 | ecosystem: Environmental > Terrestrial > Soil > Wetlands > Peat | place: Sweden: Abisko...
GCAAACCTTGCCGCACTTGCTGGGCAATCTCTGCCTAGTAGGAATGCACCGAAAGATAAGCTGGCTCGTTTGGAGCGAGACGAGAATTGCTATGTGCCGCTTTGAAAGGGCACGGCTTCAGCCGTGCCGCCGACAGTAGCCAAGAATGTGGGCTTTAGCCCCTGAGGGGTATATCTTCATTGGTGCTGCTGTAATGGGGAATTGAGTATACAGGTTTTAGAAAAACGTGCTACGTGCCAGGGCACTACTTGAATAGCCCGCCTTCAGCTTCTTTGACGGCGGGCGACAAAGATGTCATCGAGATTCCTTTGTTCACTCCTGCTCTGTGCCTGCTCGTGAGCATCCCGCTGTTCATTAAGCATGTCCACAATCGTCTCGTGGTCGCGATACGCAGCCTGATATAACTCAATTTGATGGTCGCGCTCCCGTTCCAGAACCTGAAGACGTTGGACACTCGCCTTCCTCGCTTCGGCGAGTGATTGAAGTCGATGCTGCAATGAGTGCAGGTCAGCCGCGGGAATCGGCGCCTGCAGCGCCTCTTCTCGAAGAATGTGCACTTGTGCAAGTTTGGCGTCGAACTCTTCAACCTGGTTCGCGATGCTAGCAACCTCCAGTTGAATCTTTTTGAGCGCCTGTTCCTCGCGCTTCCGGGCGTTTTCTCGAACCACCAGCACAGCCGCAAGTGGAAAATGAAAGGACATATCTAAGCTGCCAGCGACATCAGCATCGCGACTACTTGTTCGTACTTGTAAAGTTCGTCCGGTTTCTGCTGCAGAAACTTGTTGAGCGCGGGCAGATTCTGAATTGCGCTGTCAAGAACGGCATCTGCGTTCTTTTGATACGCGCCAATGCGGATCAGATCTTCCGAGCGAGCATATGCTGCCAAGGCTAACCGCAGTGAGTTGGCTTTGGCTAAATGTTCTTTAGACACCATGCTCGACATCAATCGGCTCAAACTTTCGATAATCGAAATTGGAGGATAGTGGCTGCGCATGGCAAGGTCGCGATCCAGGATAATGTGGCCATCGAGAAGCGAGCGAACCGTATCCACAACAGGGTCCAACTGATCGTCTCCCTCCATCAACACCGTGTAAAAGGCGGTGATGCTCCCTTGCGAGAAGTTCCCTGCCCGTTCCACAAGCCGTGCCAGCATATTCAAAACTGAGGGCGTGTAGCCTTTCGCAGTCGGTGGTTCTCCAGCGGCCAATCCGATCTCCCTCTGAGCCATTGCAAAGCGGGTTAGCGAATCGGCAATCAGCAAGACGTTCTTTCCCAGGCTTGCGAAATACTCGGCTACCGCGGTGGCAGCAAGTGCGGCTCGAATGCGAAGCAGCGGCGATTGGTCCGATGTGGAAACGATAACAACAGAGCGGCGAAGACCTTCCTTGCCAAGTACCTCAAGAAACTCTCCCACCTCACGGCCGCGCTCACCCACGAGCGCCAGAACCGTCATGTCCGCAGCCGTCCCGCGCGCCATCATTCCTATAAGTGTGCTCTTTCCAACTCCGCTCCCGCCCAGGATGCCCACTCGCTGTCCTCTGCCGCATGTAAGAAATCCATCGATCGCCTTGATTCCACACCCGAGCGGTTCGCGAATCGGAACACGCTCAAGTGGCAATGGCGCTGATCCGTCAATCGTGACTGCGTGGGTTGCCCGATAGTCTCCTTTTCCATCCAGAGGATTGCCCGCCGGATCGATTACCCGGCCCAGCAACCCAGGTCCAACCCGTATCGATGGACGTGCCCCCCACGCCACGATTTGATCGCCCAAACGTATTCCACGTGGATGATCTGCGGTCATCGACAATATCGTCGATCCTCGAAATCCAACGATCTCAGCGGCATAGGTCTTGTCGCCGGCACCCATGATCTCGCAGGATTCACCTACAAAACCAAATGGCCCTTCCGACTCGATCAGGTTACCGACAACCTGATTAACGCGACCCTTCCAGCGAAGCGTCGAGCCCGCTTGAAGTGCGTTCAGGTACGGCGCCAGAATCAAGTTGTTCATCGGGTTACCGGCCTCAATGCGAGCAGATCGAAGAACCCCTGCTCGACTTCCTTCAATTGAGAATCCAGGCCGAAGTTTGTGGTTCCAAGTTCAGTCACCAGCAGGCAGTCGCGTTGACTCAGTTCTTCATCCTCCACCACCTCAACCCGTGCAATATTCGTGTGACTGGCGAAATATGCCTTCCATTGCGCTACGTTGACCGGGTTCACGCGAACAATCACCCTCGACCCTTCGCGCATCTTCTCCACCGCCATTCTCACCAGCGCAGCCACAAGCATGGGATCGACCTGCGCCTCTCGATGCAGAATCTTAGCCGCAATTGCCAGTGCAAGCTGCACGATCTCCGATTCAACTCGCGCAAAGTATTCTGTCCGTTGCGCCTCGAATCCCGAGATTGCAGTTGCAACCGTTAGTCGCGCGGCCTGAAGCTTCAACTCGTACTCCTGCCGCTGTTTCTGCTCGGCCTGCATCACTGCTTCGACGCGCTCTCGCTTCAATCGCTCTGCAAATTCCACCTCTGAAAGCTCCACTTCCGCATGGCGCTCTCCACCCGTTTCCATGCCGGGCAGTTCTGGCGTTTGCTTAGTGGATCCATGGGGTATTGCGTGCGTACCCATATCCCGGTATTCAAGAGTTCTAATCGGGATCGGTACTATGCTTTCGAACTCCACGCTAGAATACGTACTCATCGTCTCCCTCACTCTTTAATGCGAGTTTTCCTTCCGACTCAAGTTTGCGTGCGATTGCCACGATCTCTGTTTGCGCCTTGACCACATCCTTGTTGCGAACGGGTCCCATTACCTCGGAGTCTTCCTTCATCATTTCGACTGCACGCGCAGACATTGTCCGATAGAAGTGGCTTCGCAGATCTTCATTTGCACCTTTGAGTGCGATCATCAAAGTCTTCTTGTTGATCGCGCTCATCAATTCGCGCAGTTCCTGCTCGGGAACCTCAAGCAGATCTTCGAATGTGAACATCAGATCCCGAATGCTGATGGCAAGTTTCGGCTCGTCTTTCTCAATATCGTCGAGTATCTCGCGAGCTGCAACCGGATCCAGGCGATTCATCAACTCAGCAGCATCCCTGAATCCAGATTCGGTGCGCTTGGTTTGACTCCCCACAGAACTCAATCGACGATTCAGCACTGAAGAAATTTTCGACGCCACTTCAGGGGAAAACTGGCCTAGATTCGCCAACCGTCTCACGCAATCGGCGCGCACCTCAGGTTCCAGCTTCATCAGCAAGGCGGAGGCCTGCTTTGCATCCAGATGCCCTAGAATCAAGGCTTTTGTCTGGGAATGCTCGCCAATCAGAAACCTTGCCAACTTATTCGGATCGGCCTTGCTTAACGAATCCACCCTCAGCAGACTCAGTTCATCGGCCTGCGTCAAGCGGTCTACCATGCTCTTTGCGCCACTCTCTCCGAATGCCTTGATCAGCATGCGAGTCGCGACGTCCTGACCACCCACCGCGATGAACTCCTGGGCCATTAGCATCTGGTCGAATTCTTCAAGAACCTCAAGCGTTGTGTCGAATGGAACCGCGGGCAACGCCGCCACTTCATTCGTCACCCTCTGAAGGTCTGCGTCGGGAAGATTCCTGAGGATCATCGCAGCCGAATCGTCTCCAAGCAATGAGATCAGAATCGCTGCCTTGCGCGCGCCATTCAGCTGCATACGTTCGGTTGCGCTCATGATGCCTCCTCCCGCAGCCATGCCTGGACCGCGCGCGCAGTGTTCACCGGCTTCTGCTTGGTCAGGTCAATCGCGTGCTGCTTCAACTGCGTCGCTCGCTGGGAGGCATTAACCGGCTCCGGTGCACCGGCAGTTAACTGATCCATCGCGGAGCCGCTCGGCAATGCGGGCTGCGAGCTTCCGCCGGAAAGGCCAGGCCTGAATACTTGTTTCTGGATTGGCCGCAACATGAACACGTAGGCAAGCAAGAATAGTACAAGAAGCGAAATCGGACGGAGCACGGAAGAATACTCTGACAGCGTCTTTCCCGACTTCTGAACCCAGGTTGTGGCCGGAAGATCCGAGTCCGGTTGATTGGCATCGAACGGCATATCCTGCACGCTGATCGTGTCTCCTCGCTTGGCGTCAAACCCGATCACCGCCTCGGCAATCTGTTGAATCTTGTTCAACTCGTCTTGCGACCTCTTGTGCCTGGTGTATGAAACCTTGCCTCCCTGAACCACTCTCGTCACGGCGTCATCAACCAGAATGGCCGCGCTCACCCGTTGAATCCGCCCTGCCGGCACCACTGTATGGACACTGATTTTGTTCACGCCATACTGGGCGGTCTCCGTCATGGAGGTCTGAGTCTCGACCGGCTTGGATGGTGCAGTCTTCGCCGAGGCAGTGGGTATGTTGCTGCTTGTACCCACGGCTCCCGAGGCTATTGCTGTTCCATTGGCGTGGTCTTCTGATTTTTGATCGCTTAGCAGCGCGCTGACACTTGGGTCGTACTTCTCCTGGTTCTCTTCGGTTGAAGTCTCATCGTGAGCGACGTTCACATTGGCGCGAATCTTATCCACGCCCACAACCGGCTCAAGAGTGCTTATCAAACGAGCGGTAAGGTTCGACTCGAATGAGTCGTTGTCCGCCTGCCCGTCGTGTCCCAGCCCGAGTGACCTGGCTGAGTCGGCATCCACGATTGATACGTCTTCCGGCTTTAACTCATCCACGGCCCCGGATACCAGCCGGGAGATGGCCAGAACAGCATCTTTGTTGAGCCCGTTGCGCCGGAGTTTCAAGATCACCGATGCCTTGGCTGTGTGCTGCCGGTCCAGAAAAACCGAATCGGTCGGCATAACCAGGTGAACGCGCGCGCTCTCGACATCGTTCAGCGTTTCAATTGTCCGTTCCAGTTCGCCTTCCAGAGCGCGCTGATAAGTAACCTTCTGATCGAACTCGGTCTGGCCCCATGACATCTTGTCGAAGAGCTCAAACCCCGTTCGCGCACCACGGGACGAGCCCAGAGAAGCCGTCGCCATGTGTGCGGCCGCAAGCTTATCGGCAGGAACGCTGATTGATGTTCCGTCGGCGCTGGTCTGATGAGGTATGCCCTGAGCATCGAGTTGCGAAGACAGTTTTTGTGCGGCCGCGGAGTCCAAATCCGTTGAGAGAGGCCGGTAGTCGGAACCACCGATCAGCCTGACAAACAGCGCGATCAAGATGACCGTGGCGCCCACCCCTGCCAATAGAAACGTCTTCTGTTGACCGCTCCGGCTCGCCCAGAACTGCTTGCCTTGTGAGACTGCGTCGTTAACTCCAGCCATAGCGCCCCAATCCTAAAACTGCATCTTCTCGATGTCCTGGTACGCGTTTACAATCTTGTTTCGCACCTGCATCATCAGCTGAAAAGAGACATCGGCCTTTTCCACCGCGATCATGACACTCGTCATGTCTCCGCCGCCGTTCTGCAGCAGGTTAGTTACCTGCGCTCCGGCATTGCTGTTCAGCTGATCGACGTTGTGAACAACATTCTTGAGCACCGCGCCGAAATCAAGTCCCTCGCCGCTGTCATTCGCGCCGAGACCGGATGATTCTGGTAGATACGAGTTTGGGATACCGCCAATACTCACATTGCTCATGCCACCGCCCCGTACTAGGAAGACTTCAGAATACTGATCGATTCCTGAACCAATTGCTTTTCAGCGCTCACTGCCGATGCGTTCAATTGGTACGCGCGGACCGATCCGATCAGGTCCGCCATTTCTTTCACCGGATTGATAGCCGGATATGCCACAAACCCGGACGCGTCTGCATCTGGGTTGCCCGGCTCGTAGTGCATCACAGGCGGCGCCGGGTCATCGACAACCTGTGTCAGTTGCACCGAGCCCGCCGGAGTGTAGGAGGAACTCCCAATATTGTTCAAAACCGAATGAAAAATGGGTCCGTTTGTGGCGCCGAAGATAACTTCCTTGCGTACGTATGGACCACCGGAATCGGTATGTGTTGTCTCCGCATTTGCCATGTTTGCCGAAATCACTTCGGCGCGCTGCCGCTCGGCGCTGAGAGCCGACGCGCTAATGCTCATCATGTCGAAGATTCCCATGGTTAGCTGCCTTCCTTGATTGCCGTCAGCAAGTGGCTGAATTGGTTCTTCACCAGTTGAATGCCAAGTTGAAACTGGAGTTGAGTCTGTGACAGGACCAGGCTCTCGCGGTCGATGTTCACGTTGTTTCCATCAGGGCGTTCCGGCAATCCCTGCAACTCCTCAGAAGCCGGCTCCAGATGCAACGGATCGTTGCCATTCATCACTTGCCGAATCGCGGTCTGAAAATCGATGTCCTTTGTGTGATATCCGGGCGTGTCAACATTGGCCATGTTGGACACAATCATTTGTTGGCGTTCCGTAACAACCTTGAGATAGCCTTGCAAAGCGTCCAGTGTCGGTGACGTAGCCATGTTATGCGTACCTCCTCGGCGGTAGACCATATTCCCGAATCTTGTTGCGCAACGTCCGCAGACTGATGCCGAGCATTTCGGCGGCATGCGTCCTGTTTCCATCGGTGAGCGCCAATGTGCTCTCCAGGTGCAGGCGTTCCACTTGCCGGATGGGGGTCCCCGCAAGCGGCCCCGTCGCCTTTGATTGCGAGGTGCCAAGCGATCTGCCGTCCGCTTGAAACTCCTTCTCAAAGCAGCTTTCGTCAAGGTCGAGCGTCCCGCTGAGCGTAAGAACCCGTCGCATAAAATTCGCCAGTTCCCTTACATTTCCAGGCCATGCCTGAGACTTCAATCGATCGAGAAACTCCGGGCGGAGCCGTGGAGTTGCTGACCGTACCTGCGCGGCATACTTCTCGGCAAAATACTGCGCGAGGATTGGAATATCCTCCTGTCGATCCCGTAAAGGCGGCAGCGACAAGGGGATTACGTTCAGGCGGTAGTACAGATCGCTGCGGAACTGGCCGCGATCGACCATTGCGGAAAGCGAAACATTCGTTGTGGCAATCACACGAATATCCACATGCACCGATCGCGCTTCGCCAAGTCTTTCGAACTCGCGCTCCTGCAATGCCCGCAAGAGTTTGGGTTGAAGGTGCAGCGGCATTTCGCCTATCTCGTCCAGCAGAATCGTCCCGCCGTCCGCCAACTCAAACTTGCCGGGCTTAGCTGCTATCGCGCCAGTGAATGCGCCTCGCCCATGTCCAAACAATTCGCTCTCCAGCAGAGACTCAGGAACAGCAGCGCAGTTGACCGCGATAAAAGGCTTGCGGCATCTATCGCTGGAGTCGTGAATAAAGCGCGCCAGCAATTCCTTGCCGGTTCCACTCTCTGCCTCGATTAAAACGTCGGCGCCTGTGCTGGCTGCCGCGCGCGCACGGTGCAGGGCGCGAAGCAATGATGGCGCTCGGCCTACAATGGATCCTGCCTGCGCAGCGTCAACAGCCACCATCTGTTTTGCCTGATGAATAACTTTCGCCGCAATCGTCTGCAACTGATCGAAGGAGACCGGCTTGGTCAGGTAGTCGAGCGCTCCATCGCGCATCGCACTCACTGCGTCTGGCACGGAACCATACGCCGTCAGCAGTATCACCGCCGCGCCCGGAGATAGCATCGATACCGAGCGCATTACATCCATGCCTGTCCCATCGGGCATGCGGACATCGCTTACGACAAGGTCGAATTCCTTGCCTTCGAGATTGCTGATCGCCTCGCGGACGCAGGACGCCGTTTCGACGCGCCAGCCGTGACGAAGAAAATTCGCGCGCAATGCACTGCGGATGCCGGGCTCGTCGTCTACCACCAATACTGTGGACGTTGCGTCGTTGGTCATTGGATCGGAAACTCCAGTCGAAATGTAGTGCCGCGGTTTACCTGGCTCGAGACACGAATGTCCCCGCCATGTGAAAGCATGAGCCTCTTGCAAACAGCCAGACCCAGGCCCGGAGTGTCCCCTTTTCCACTGAAGCCCGCATCGAATATCCGATCCAGGATCCTTGGCTCGATGCCGCAACCCGTGTCTGTCACCTCTACCTGAGCGCGCATTTCTCCAAGCCGCGATGCCTTTTGCGTCGAAACTTCGATCTTCCCGCCGGCAGGTGTGTGATGGATCGCGTTGCAAACCAAATTCAAAATAATCTGGCGGAGCAGGTTCTCGTTGCCCTGAATCTTCACATCGTCCTTGCCGCCGCAAAATAAAAGATCGACGCCCGCTTGTTCCGCAATTGGTCGCACAAACTCCACGCCACTTCGCATGCATGGGTTAAGATCCACCGGCGCCAGATGAAGATTTCCCCCGGCGTGAATGTTCAGTACATTGTTCACCGTACCGGAAAGCTGACGAATTCCAGCGCGCAGCGGCGAAATCCACGGCGAATCGTTGCCGCCGTCCTCGGCGATCAACCCGGCAAATAATTCCATACTGGCTAACGGATTTCTAATCTCGTGAGCCAGTATCGTCGAAATCTCTGCCAGCGCCATCGCGTTTCGCGCCGATTCACGCTCCTGCTCAGCCAGCTTGTTTGCCGTGATATCTCGCAGAATCCAAATGCTTTTCAGTCGGGGTGCTTCGTTCTCATTATCGTGGCCCTCAGGCTCGCACAAAAGCTTCCGGTTGCCGAGAGCGATCCAGCGCCTGCCAGCCGCGGAAGAGACGCTTACCTCTCTGTCTATCCCATCTCCAGCACCTGACGCACTCAATGAGAAGTCGATTTCGGTTGCCGCGGAGAGTTCGCGGAGGCTTCCGATCGGTGAGTCTCCAACCTCAAGTAGCCTGCGGCCCTCGGGATTGATAGTCACAATGGTTTCTCGTGTATCAAGCACCAGCACGCCGCAGGGCATGGAATCGATGATTTGCTGAAGGGCCGCGCGGATCCGGTTATTTTCCGCCAGGCTTCTGGTGAGCGCGGTGTTGCGTTCCGCCAGCTCAAACCCAAGCTGAGCGACCTCCCGCTGCAAGTCGCGGTAAGAAGCCTCCAGTTGTGAAGACGCCGAGATGAACTCGGAAAAAGCATCGGCAAGCTGCTCGGTGCCATGCAGAGTGTCGATGACGGCGCTATTTATTGGAACGACATGAGAATACGGCAACATTTGCCTATCTCACTTGCACGATGAGTGCCAAACTGAAACTAGCTTGCCCAGATTGGGAACTGAGACTAGAAGAATATGTGTTCCGGCCTGATTTCTCTGCCCGTTCCCACTAGAATCGTCGCCCGCTCAATCGCGTTGCGTAGCTCACGCACGTTTCCAGGCCACGTGTGGTTTTTAAGAATCTGCAGAGCTTCCCAGCTCAAGACCACTCCTGGATGGAATCTTTCGGTAAACGCGACAGCCAGCTCTTCCAGATCGCTCATTCGCTCCCGCAGCGGCGGCAGGTGAATAGGGAACACTGAAAGCCGATAATACAGATCGCTGCGAAATCGCTGTTCCGCGATCATGCTCTTGAGATCCGCGTTCGTGGCCGCAACCACCCGCACATCAACCTTGAGGTTGTCGTTGCCGCCAAGCCGCTGAACTTCCCCTTGCTCCAGAAACCGCAGCATCTTGCTTTGCAGCGACAACGGCATGTCTCCGATTTCATCGAGAAAAAGTGTACCGCCGTGCGCCGCATGAATGCGCCCGATACGCGATTGAACTGCGCCGGTGAAAGAGCCTTTCGCGTAGCCAAACAGTTCCGCCTCAAGCAGCGCTTCCGGGATCGCTGAGCAATTCACCACCACAAAAGGCTGTCTTCTCCGCGAGCTGATTAAATGGATTTCCTGCGCTACCAGATCCTTGCCCGTGCCGCTTTCACCCGTCACCAGAACTGTTGTGTCCCGTGCCGCGACCATGCGCGTCAGCGCGTAGGTGTTCTGCATCGGCTCTGAATCTCCAATCATCCCTCGAAGATTGATCTTGCCTTCGGACCGGTGATGAAAACTCTGGCCGGCGATCTCAGGAATGCCGTTGGTTTGGACGGCCCCTCCGCGGTTCACCAGATCGACAAGCTGCGTGGATATCGCCGTCGGTGATGTACTGCCGATCAGAAGCTGGCCGGTATGAGAGTTCAGCGTCATTATCTGCGTATTCGGATAGCGCAGTTTGACAATACCGTGGAATTCATTCGGCTCAAGATCCGGCAGCATCGGATCCAGCAACAGCACTCCGTCGTAGGCTCCTCTGTCTTCCAGTAGCTCCAGGGCTCTGGTGCCACTCCCTGCCTCAAATACGTTCCAGCTTGAAGCCTCAAGTTTTTCATGAAGGATTTGGCGAATCTTCGAATTTGGACTCACAATGATTACGTCGATTGGAAGGCAGTCTTCATGCCTCACGAATTGAGTAGCTGGATTTCCCATAAGATAAAGGCCCCCTATAAATACCTGTTGAAATGAAAAATCAATGAGAATGCTACGCCTATCCCCCAGGCGATGGATCCCCACAAGTTAATGTGAACCTGCTCAACGCGAACATTCCCGCGCTCTATATAGCTGACCAATTTCGCAAATAGAATCAGCACCCCAACCTGCACTGCCATTGTTCCAGTCCGTCGATTAGCGGTTCAATCGCGTGGACTACCCCTGCTATTCTTCATGCTTGCTCCCCGCGCCCATCGCAAACTTCGTATCCCACTCCACGAACCGTGTGGGTAAGCTTGCGTTCCCCAGGGCGATCTACCTTATCGCGTACGTACTTCATATAAACGTCAACGATGTTTGTTGAAGGATCGTGCGGAGCCTTCCACACCTCTTCAAAAAGAGTTGCCCGTGGAACCGGCCGCCCGGCGTGGCGCATCAAGTACTCCAGCATTCCAAATTCGCGTGGAGTCAACTCAATCTGCCTGCCGTTCCGATGAACACGGTGCTCCGCCCGGTGGAGCGTCAAATCGCCCACTCTGGATGTATTCGGAATGAACCCGGAATGGCGGCGCAAAAGTGCTTGAATTCGAGCCTTGAGTTCTAGAATTGAAAACGGTTTCGAGAGAAAATCATCGGCGCCACTTTGAAACGCCATCACTTTGTCTTCGATGCGGCACCGGGCGCTCAACACCATCATCGGTAAATTCGGCTTGTCCGGCTTCACCCGTTGCAACAGGGTGATACCGTCTATTCGGGGAAGATTCAAATCGAGAATGAGAAGATCGTATCGCCGATTGTCTTCCAGTGCCCGGACAGCCGTCTCGCCGTCATGAGTCAGATCCACGTTATAGAGTCCACTTCGAAGCTCCCGGCTAAGGAAGGCGGCGAGCGAAGCGTCCTCTTCCGCGATTAAGATGCTACGCGTCGACGGAGTCTTGTTCTCCGGAGGTGCAGCTTCGAAAATTACTGGACAATAGCTCACCGAATTAGTCTTGCTTTCCGAAGAGATACAGGCTGTGATTCATATCACAGCCAATCGCTCGTTCAAAAGATGCGCGTGATTTAGATCACACGCATATGCTCCCTGTCCACATTGCTGCAATATGCGACACCTTACGGAGTTTCTAAGCGAGAAGTCAACAACACTAGAGTAACCAAAAGGTAATCACAGGTAACCAAATGGTGTCATTTGACGGCTCAAAAACGTTTCTGACCGCGAAACACTTCATAATCTTACCGCTAGCCTGGAGAAAGCGGAAGTTCTGTGAGCGCAAAAGTATCACATAGTGAATTACTGTCCGCACTACGACACATGGTGCCTCTCCGTGGAAACCCGTTTTGCCGATACATTAAACTTGAGTTCTTGACAGAGAGTGGAGAAAGCATGAAGAGATTTGAATTTAGAGGTCCACGAATAACCTGCGACCTGCCGGTTGAGCTTACTATCGGAGACTCTACGTTGCCTGTGCGTTGCACTGAGATCAGCAAGTCAGGTATGAAGTTGGAAGTTGGAAAGCCGCAGGAGGTAAATTCTTTCGGCAAGGTATCCATGAGCCACGACAGCCATCAGTTGGAATTCCGAGTGCGCTTCGTGCACGCGGAAGAGAACCATGTCGGCGTCGATTTTATTTACTTGTCTGCCGCTGATCGAAAGTCCATGGCTAGCCTGGTCGATTCTCTCGCAGCGCCCGGAGGCGAAAAAAGCCGCTCCATTTGATACGGATTCAGGTTCGTACCCGCTACTGGCTGGATCGGTTACTGCGGGGGCGCAGCAAGCTTCGAATGCAATTCAGCGCTTGTCGGCGCAACCTCTACTCCGCTTTGCGATGCATACTGGACGATCAGCGAGATTCTGCGATTCGATGGATCTTCCGGCTTCTGCGGCAAACGAAGGCGTTGATCGGCGAAGCCGCGTACCTGTGATATCTGGTCCGCCCGAATCCCCTCAGCCTGCATCATGCGCCGAGCCTCGTTAGCACGATCCGATGACAGGTCCCAGTTGTCATATGCCTTGATCTGCGAGTACGGCTTGGAATCGGTGTGCCCTTCTATCGAAATCCTGTTCGGCAGCTTGCTGAGTTCGGTCGACAGCACTTGCAGAAGATCCTTCAGGGCCGGGGTTGGATTTGGGCTCCCCAACTCGAAGAAGGTGCCTTTTGCAGACTCCATCAACTCGATTCTCAGGCCTTCCTCAGTGATTGTGATCTCGATCTGGCCCTTCAGCTTGTTGTTCGGGTCGAGTTTGTGAATTGATTTCTCAAGCTCCTCCTTCAGCTTCTGCAAGTCCTCTTTTTTCATCGCCACATATACGCCGCCGCCATTCTTGTTACTTCCCACCATCTTTGAGTTTCCACGCGGGTCTCTGAAGTAACCGCCTACGGCTTCTTGAACCTCCTTGCTGGCATTCATCATCCATAGCACGATAAACAAGGCCATCATCGCGGTAACAAAGTCCGCATAGGCGACCTTCCACGCACCGCCATGACTGCCGCCATGACGTGCCTTCTTCCTTATGATGATTACTTCCGAGGTCTCATCAGCCACAGTATCAAGCCTTTCCAACCGCTAGCACCCCTGCGCCCTCCGGTGCATCATCCCTTTGGCGACAGGCCTTTTCCACTTCCTGAAAGCTTGGGCGAATGTGCTCGGGAATTGCGCGGCGGGCCATTTCAACCGCCAGTATCGGGGACATTCCCTTGATGAACGAGAGCATCACAATCCGCAGAACATGGTAATAGGCATGCTCGTCATCAACCAGTTTCGTCAAAATCGATGCCAATGGCCCCACCATTCCGTAGCACAGCAGGATGCCAAGAAACGTTCCCACCAGCGCAGACGCGACTTTACGGCCAATCTCTTCCGGTGGGCCGCCCAGCGAAGTCATGGTGACCACGACCCCCAGAACTGCGGCGACAATTCCCAGGCCAGGCAATGCATCGGCTACCGTTGTCAGCGCCGACGCCGGGCTCGTCGCGCTTGCATGATGGACCTCCATGTCCAGCTCCATCATCTGGTCTACATCAAAAGGAGTGGCTCCGCCCGTGATTGCCATGCGCATCGTGTCGCACACAAAGTCTCGGATGTGGTGGTTGTTCAGGAAAGCAGGGTATTTTGAAAAAAGCGGGCTTTTTTCAGGCTCCTCAATGTCGCCCTCGATCCCTACCAGTCCATCCTTCCTCGCTTTGTTGAAGAGATTGAACATCATCTTCAGCGAATCGATGTAGCGGCTCCTGGAGAACTTCGAACCCCGCAGAATCGAGGTCAGGCCACTCGCAATTTTTTTCAGGATGTGCATCGGATTTGCCGCCAGCAGTGTCCCGATCGCAGCACCCCCGATAATCACAAACTCCGACGGTTGCATCAGCACTGCCACCGGCCCCTTTTCCATCATGAAGCCGCAAAGTACAGCGCCGAAAACGATGAGAATTCCTATGATTGAAAACATGTGCCTCGATCCCCTGGCATGCGCTTGCCGGAAAGCCGAACTAATCCTCTGCCGCCTCTCGAAGTAACGCTCGAGTCAGAAGCATCGACTGTCAGGTGATTATCGGCAGGTAGGTTGGTATTTTCTAGCGTCGCAATCCTCTGGAAAAGCGGCTGCCGGCGAACCCGGATGCCACAAAAGCTGGACACAGATGAAGGCCGTACAGGCAATTGTGGAGCAACTTCGGAACACTGGCTGTTTAGCGGCCAAATGGCCTTGGCGCCGTATTCTCCACCACCACCAGGTCAACACGGCGGTTCATCTGCCGGCCGTCAGCTGTTGCGTTGTCGGCAATGGGCCGAAATTCCCCGTATCCCGCAACTGAGACTTTCCTGGGGTCAACCCCGGAGTCATTCACCAGCAGCAGCAGAACAGCCATTGCGCGGGCCGTCGACAGCTCCCAGTTCGAACGAAATTCAGCTGTATGAATTGGCTGGTTGTCGGAGTGTCCTTCAACCCGAAGGTCCAATCCATGCTGCGACAATACCTTTGCGATTCGTTCAATCTTGCCTGCGGCGCCGGGAAGCAACACTGCTTCTCCGCTGTTGAAGAATCCCAGGTCTTTCAAGCTGATCACAAATCCCTCTGGGGTGACGCGCATGATCACTTCGTGGTTTCGGATTTCCTTTCCGATCGACGCCTCGAGCTGCTTTTGAAGCTCCCCGATATCCACTCCACTCGCTTGCGTTTTATTCTCTGCACCCTCTTTCTGAGTTGCATAAGCCGTTCTCTCTTGCTCAGGCT